>ERZ772955.755-NODE-755-length-23370-cov-5.403431_pt1 | contig 23370 bp, 21 predicted proteins | sample MGYA00511133_ERZ772955 | MGnify/ENA primary metagenome ERZ772955 (study PRJEB29015, sample SAMEA2737914) | human oral metagenome | biome: human oral; feature: human-associated habitat; material: dental | place: China | collected 2149 ... | reverse complement strand
TTACTGCCGTAGGAAATGTAGTAGAAAAAAATCTAACTGGACTGGGCCATATCACGATTTCTTTTGATGGTTCAAAAGAGGGCAGCCTGCCGGGCACTCTCCATGTTGCAGCAGACCAAGCAGTAGTAATTGAAAAGAGCTCTACCATTCAGATTTTCGAAACTGCTTGACCATAATAAAATTTCAAATCAAGCAATTTAGAAAAATAAAAGTCTAAAACTAGGTACAACCTCCCTTCTAGGAGGTTTTTTGCTATTTTAAAAAATAGATTTTATCATGTTTTGTTAGTTAGCTCGCTATCTAGCTTGTCTTTTACTTACTTATCTATTCAGCTCTATTCAGCAGCAGTTTTCCTTTCCCTGATTATATGTTACAGTCAGAGAAGATGCAGGAGCAATGGGATAGGCTTTTATCCAGAAAGTTGAGCTGGCTGCTATTTGGACGGTTCTAGAAAAGCAGAGGACCAAGATCGGAAAGGAGTTCGGATGAAGTTATTTTTGGCTGAAAAAGTGAAACAAAAATAGTCATATATAGTTGGTTTTGTGGGCACGGAAGAGAGTTCGTGCCTTTTTGCTTGTGTGCTTTCAAGCTAAGCCAGTTCAAAATATGATATACTGGAATAAAGTTATATTAGCATGACAAGTTTCACGCTAGGCTACTGTCTTCAAATAGTTATTTTATAAAAGGTGGCCATCCTGACAGTTTGTGCAGCTATTTGACCGGTATGGTTATAGAAAATAGAATAGCAGCATTCAGCGAAGAGGCATTGTGAACGGTTAATAGGGTCGTCTTTTCAATGGAAGAATCAATAGATGAGGAGGAGTTATGGGAAAGAGAAATCTGGAAGCTTTGAGGCAGAAACATCAATCGAAATTCAAGAAGGCTCAAACGAAAAAGCCAGCAAATAGCCAACCATCCTTTCTATCCAAATGGAAAACCAAGGAAGATCAAGATATCAAACCGTCTGCTAAATTGCAAGAAGCGCAGGGAGGGGTAGAAGAAAATCAAGCTCGTCCTTCAGGTTTGTCTCCATCAAAAGTGGTATTTCCAATAGAGAGCTCAAGCAATGAGCCGTCTGCCGTCTCTTCGATAGAGGACAAAAAAGGCTATGGGGTTAAAATAAGTTCTCAAGACCCAGCGGTGTTTTCTGAGCAGTTAGAAGAAGTTCAACAGGTAAAGGAGCCTCTGTCACAGAATTTGTTGGAATTAAAGCAGAGGGAGCTAAAGCGTCTCATTTCTAGTTTAGAATCACTGAAAACTAAAAAACAAAACAAAGTACTTGGTGGAAATCAAGCTGGCCAGCGGATGTCTGGTCTTGTAACTGAAGCAAAGCAGACCAAGCTTTCTCCGAGAATAAGCTCTAATGAGCTTGCTAGAGAGATAGATAAAGTAGAGTTTAAGAAGAAAAAACGAGGATTCTTTTCTAAGATATGGATGATGATACTTTTCATTTTAGGGATTATAGCCTCAATGTATGACATAGTAGAGCAGTGGAAAAAGAATGATGATATAAAACGCATGGAAAAGGCTGCAGATATTTCTCTTATGTTAGACTCATATAGAAAAGATCAAGACTTAAAATCTGATAATCGTCCAGAATGGATTGCTAAAAAAGAGGAGTATCAGTTCCATATTGGCTATGATGATGTCACTTCTTTGTTCTCAGACTTCACTTCATCGGTTCCAAATCTGACCACGGTTGACGAGGTAGTTGCAAAGTTAGGGAAAGCTGAGTCCGGTAAAGAAATAGACCAAGATGACCCAATCAAGACGATAGCTTTAGACTACTCACAAGTAGGAACGGAAGCGAAAGTTAACCTCTCTTTTAAGAGCTATCTTGGTCCTTCTGAAACTCTTAAGTTGGAATCCCTGAAATGTACGCATCTCAGCAGTGCGCAACTGCCTAACCGAAATACTCAGCTCACTCGTCAAGATCTTTCTGGTATAGAGAAAGGAAAGACCTATAAAGAGATTGTCAGTCAGTTGGGACTTCCAGAGCGCCTTGATTGGAATGGGGGAATCTTTGGCAATGCTACTTTATCGATTTATTACCGTTTAGAGGATGGTCAGGAAGTCGGTTTTTCTTTTGAAAATAATAAGTCTCAGAACTATCAATTGACAGGGAGTTCAGGTTTGGAAAGTGAAGCAGGAGCTGCAGGTACTCAGTAGTGCTTGCCTAGCAGGAGAATCAGCCGTTTGTAGAAAGGGAATGAGCAATTAAGTGTTAGTTGATAGGTGAAAAGGTGAAAGATAGAAATTTAGAGGCATTGAGGCGGGAGCACAAATCCAAGTTTAAAGCTAGAAACACTTCGTCGGTCAAGAATCAGTGGGAACGGGGAGGAGCTGCCCTCGAACAGACAAAGGAAGAAGCAAGGAAAGAAAAGCTAGGAGATAATCAGTTTGGAGTCAAAACTGGTTGGAAATCGAAGAGTCTTAGAACAAGAAAGAAAGGGAATGTTAAGTTTCTAGTTGGTGCTTTGATGAGTCTGGTCTTGTTGTCAATAGCTCTTCTTTTGCTTTATCGTTTTCTTTCAAATGTGAGTACTCGTGACAGAAGTATTGACCAAATAAGCTGGGAATCGAGCCAAGAAAATATAGCTTCTGCTTACGTTGCAGACTCTTCGTCTAGCGAATGGGAAGCTTCGGAGCAACAGGAGTCGGTATCGTCAGCTTCTAGTGCTGACAAGGAACCAGAAAATATGACTTGGACTTTCGAGGATATCCTAGCTCTGCACGTTTCTTCGCCTGGGCAGGGGGCGAGTGATCAACTGTCTCCGACAGCAGAGGAAATTGCTGAACGATATGGAAAAGCAAGTTCGGGAAGTGTGGCTAAAGATGGAGAAGAAAAGGCTCTCTACCTTTTTTATCTATCATCAGGTGGAGGGCAAATCGTCAAGCTCTATTTCAATCTTATCGGAGATCAGTATCGGCTGAATACAATTCGAGGGGAAGGTTTGCTTAGTCAGTCTCAATCAAGCCATTCGGATTTATGGACTGAGGAGGATTTCCAAGATTTTACTGTGGATAAATCAGCTCCAAGTAAAAATTTACAAGCAGTATTGGAACGATTTGGTGTGCCACAAGTTATTAATAAGTCGGCAGACTATAAGAATCAAACGACAGTTTACATCAAATATAAACTAAAAGATGAAAGATATCTCTATTTAGAGTTTGTCTTAAGTCCAACAGGTGACTATGAGTTGACTCGAAAGAGTGTTTATTGATAGGACGTACTTGGTGCTAGAGCTTGACTTATTTAGCAGAAGTTGTTTTTAGAGGAGAGACAGGAATTATTAGAAAAACAAGAGGAACTTAGGTTCCTTGGAGAGGATGAGGATGGGAAAAGGAAGAAAAGTCCAAAGAGAATGGGGAAAAAGGTCAAGTTTAGACCAAAAAAAGCAGAGAGCCTTCTCTAATGACGGCTCTCGAGAGTCGGGTTTTGAATTCTCAAGTAAAGAAAAGCGACGAACAGAGTCAGCAGGCAATCCTAATGGCCAGCTTTTAGCAAAGTCTGTGCTATCTCGTTATGCCTCACTCTTAGTGATTGCCGCAGTTCTAGTGGGACTGATTAGCTTCTTGATGATGTATATGCGACCAACTTTTAAGTCAGAAGGAAATCAATCGGCTATATCGTCTGTTAATACTGTTCCGACAGAATCAGAAAATAAGATAGAGATCCTGACGGAGGGGAATTCAGCTTTTATTGAAAAGAATCGAGAGGTCGATTTTCAATTCGAAGAGATTTTAGAATTGATTAAAACCATGAACGAACCTAATGTGTCTCCAGAGGATATCGTTGAGAAGTATGGAAAAGCCAGTTCTGGGAGTGAGGATAATAGCGTGAAGGGCAGTAAATTGATGACACTTTCCTACAATTTGGTAGGAAGAAAAGGAGTTGTTAATATGCATCTCAGGAGTGCTGGAGGAGGAATGGAGCTCTCTACGGTATCTGCCGCTTTCTTCCAGAATGCAGAGGAATCGATGACGAAGACAGTTGATGATTATCGGTCGCTCATTCCCAAAAGTGATCGAGAAGGAATGGAAGTTAAGCAAGCCATAGAAGAACTGGGGATGCCTAAGAGTATTTATGCTTTTAAACCAGTTAAGGGGGAAGTTGATTCAATTAGTCTAAGTTACTCAACCACAGACAATATGACTGTTTCTTTGTATTTTGACGAAGTGAATGGGCTTTACCGTCTAAAAAGTTTGCTGACCAGCACGGTCTGAGAAAATAGACTAGGTAAATGGTCTCCTGTTTTTAAAGTAACAGAAAGATGTGACGATGGGGAAAAAGAGATTTAGAAAAATTAGGAAGGGAACATGAGGGGAAATTTAGCAGAACAAGGGTATCCTTAAAGCAAGAGTCTAGTTTGGTGGCTGAAGCAAATGCCAAAGAGGGAACAAGGAAGGTACCGACTAAACTTTTTAAAGGGAAAGGATGACCAATTTCATCTGAATAAACTTAAAGAGACTAAATAGCATACTAGCTGCTAATAAAGTCCTAACTACATAGCCGAATTATGTTATAATAGAGAAATAAAAGAGATAGAGAGTGGGACAGAAATCGGTAATTCGTTAGAATTCGATTTCGTCGTCTCACCTCCGCACAGTTGAGTAGGGCTGTAAAAGCTGATGAAATCAGCCTAGTAGAGTCCACTCAACCACTGCGTCTTGCTCGACAATCCAAAGACAATTGAGAGGCTAGGACTTTTGTCTCAGCCTCCAACCAAGAATAGAAAGAACAAAGAGGTGCCGCTATGTCTGCTACGAAAATGAATGCTCAAGAAATTATCAAATTTATCGCTGATGCCAAGAAAAAAACTCCTGTCAAGGTAACCTTTGATGGAGAATTGCACGGATCAATCCCTTGGTCTGTTGTGAAATTAGGGAATGTTCTTTTTGGGGATTGGGAAGAAATTAAGCCACTCCTCGTAAACTTAGAAGAAAACAAGACCTATGTCGTAGAGCAGGATGCCCGAAACTCAGCGGTGCCACTTTTGGATAAGCGCGACATCAATGCCCGCATTGAGCCGGGCGCTATCATCCGTGACCAAGTCGAAATCGGCGATAATGCTGTTATCATGATGGGTGCAGTCATCAATATCGGGGCGGAGATTGGTGCTGGGACCATGATTGATATGGGTGCTATTTTGGGCGGTCGAGCGATTGTCGGCAAAAACAGTCATATCGGTGCTGGTGCGGTTCTGGCGGGAGTCATTGAGCCAGCTAGCGCAGAGCCAGTTCGGGTTGGGGACAATGTGCTAATTGGAGCCAATGCGGTTGTGATTGAAGGTGTACAAATTGGCAGTGGTTCAGTTGTTGCGGCTGGTGCGATTGTGACCCAAGATGTTCCAGAGAACGTAGTGGTTGCTGGCGTTCCAGCGCGAGTTATCAAGACTATTGACGAGAAGACCCAGCAGAAGACAGCTCTGGAAGATGCCTTGCGCACGCTCTAATTTTGGTTAAAAGAATATTGCCGCCCTTGAATTGCATCAGGGGCGGTCTAGCTCTTAATTTGCTCTGACAAGATTTTAAAGGAAAGAAACGATGCTTGATTATCTGAAAATTCGCCGTGATTTACACCAGATACCTGAAATCGGTCTGGAAGAATACAAGACCCATGCCTACCTGATGCAGGTCATTGATGAACTGACAGCAGATCTAGACTTTGTGGAAATCCGAACTTGGCGGACTGGTATTTTGGTCTTTATCAAGGGAAGTTCACCGGATAAGACGATTGGCTGGCGGACAGATATTGATGGACTGCCGATTGTGGAGGATACCGGCCTGGACTTTGCTAGTACCCATGAAGGTCGCATGCACGCCTGTGGACACGATATGCACATGACGGTTGCCCTAGGCCTGCTGGAACAAGCTGTGAGTGCTCAGCCTACCCACAATCTGCTCTTTCTCTTTCAGCCTGCTGAGGAAAATGAAGCTGGCGGCATGCTCATGTATGAAGACGGTGCTTTTAGCGACTGGTTGCCAGATGAATTTTACGGTCTCCATGTGCGGCCGGACCTCAAGGTCGGTGATATTGCGACTAACAGAGGAACCCTCTTTGCTGGCACCTGTGAAGTCAAGCTGACCTTTAGAGGGAAGGGAGGCCATGCGGCCTTTCCTCACGAAGCCAATGATGCCTTGGTAGCGGCTAGCTACTTTATCACCCAGGTGCAGACCATTGTCAGCCGCAATGTCGATCCGATCGAGGGAGCGGTTGTGACCTTTGGTTCGCTCCATGCTGGCACGACCAACAATGTCATCGCAGAAACGGCCTTTCTGCATGGCACCATTCGGACTCTGACTCAGGAAATGAACCTCTTGACTCAGAAGCGCTTACGGGAAATAGCAGAGGGCATAGCCCAAAGTTTCGATCTGGAATTGGACTTGGAGCTTAAACAAGGTGGCTACCTCCCTGTAGAAAATCATCCTAGTCTGGCAGACGAATTGATGGACTTTTTCCAGAAGGAAGAAGGAGTACAGCTGATTGATATTGCGCCGGCTATGACAGGCGAGGACTTTGGCTATCTGCTCAGCAAGGTCAAGGGCGTCATGTTCTGGCTGGGAGTGGACAGCCCCTACGCCCTCCATCATCCCAAGATGACACCGGACGAGGCAGCATTGCCCTTTGCTATTGAAAAGATTGGGAAATTCCTAGATTATAAAATCAACGAAAGATAAGGAAAGGGTGGACGAACTGCATGAAAAAAGAGTTGAGACAAGCTGTATTGAACCAGATGAAGAAACTTTCAGGAAAAGAAAAAGAGCAGGCAGACAGCTGGCTGACCCAGAGCTTGCTCAACTCAAAGGCATATCAAGAGGCTGAGGTTATAGCAACCTACCTCTCTATGCCGCATGAAGTCTCAACTGCAGCTTTTATCAAGCAGGCACAGTTGGACGGCAAGCGGGTTTTGGTGCCCAAAACCTATGGCCGGGGTCGGATGATCTTTGTGGATTATGATGAAAGCCGCCTGCAAAAGAGCTCTTTTGGCCTTATGGAGCCGACGAACGAAGAGGCTGTGGACAAGACAGAAATTGATCTGATTCATGTGCCGGGTGTGGTTTTCAATTCTCAAGGCTTTCGGATCGGTTACGGCGGTGGCTACTACGACCGCTATCTGGCTGATTATACAGGAGCAAGCATCAGCACTATTTATGCAGTCCAACAGGCAGAATTTCTACCAGCTCAACATGATGTTGCGGTAAAGGAGTTACTTATTTATGAAACAAATCTTTGATAGAGACTATCCTGTGACAAGCATATTACTTATCCTAACGAGCCTTGTTTTTGTCTTGATGTTTCTTTCTTACGGTTTTCAATACAGCAGTTCCGAAGCCTTGTATCATTTTGGAGCCGTGCACGGTTATACTATTCAAGCGATGCCGGAGCAGTTTTGGCGGGTTTTTGCTGCTATTTTTATCCACATTGGTTTGGAGCATTTTGTGGTCAATATGCTGACGCTCTACTTTCTTGGTCGACAGATTGAAGCTATCTTCGGCTCTTGGAAATTTTTGATACTCTACCTGATGTCAGGAGTGATGGGGAACTTATTTGTTGTCTATTTTTCACCCGACAGCTTGGCAGCTGGGGCTTCTACTGCTCTTTTCGGTCTTTTTACTTCCGTTGTTGTGCTTCGTTATGCTACGCGAAACTACTATCTGCAGCAGCTGGGTCAGTCCTATATGAGCCTGCTGGCTGTCAATCTGATCATGAGTTTTTTACCGGGAATTAGTCTTGCAGGCCACTTGGGCGGTCTAGTCGGTGGAGCTTTAGGAGCTGTGATCTTACCAGTTTCAGGAGAGCGCTACGCTTTTAGCAAGTCTCAACGTTTTTTAGCATTAGCGGCCTACCTTGGATTAGCAGCTATTCTGATGTTTCTGACTTTTCAACGACCAATTTTTTAAGAAATGAACCCAATGAAAGTGGGACAGAAATCGGTAATTCGTTAGAATTTGATTTCGTCGTCCCACCTCCGCACAGTTGAGTAGGGCTGTAAAAGCTGATGAAATCAGCCTAGTAGAGCCCACTCAACCACTGCGTCTTGCTCGACAATCCAAAGACAATTGAGAGGCTAGGATTTTTGTCCCAGCCTCTTTTCTGTATAGTGTTAAAAGTTCTTGCATCAGCTAATCTATTGCTTGAGCGCTTTTATTTATTTTTTCGTTTTCTTATCTAATTTTTTACCCAAATCGATAATGTATTGTTTCAAATCATCTTTGACTTGTGGGTGTTTGAGGGCATAATCAATAGAAGTTTTCATAAAGCCAAATTTGTCGCCGACATCATAGCGGTCACCTTTAAATTCGCGGGCAAAAACGCGCTGAGTCTTGTTGAGGGTATCGATGGCATCCGTCAGTTGAATTTCATTGCCAGCGCCGGGAGTTTGATTTTCTAGGATTTCAAAAATTTCTGGTGTAAGCAGATAGCGTCCGATAATGGCCAAATCGCTTGGCGCATCTTCTGGTGCCGGTTTTTCAACAAATTTTTCAACGCTGTAGAGGCCATTGACGCCTTCGCCTTGCGGTGCAATAACGCCGTAAGCAGAGACTTCTTCGTGAGGAACTTGCATAACTGCAATTGTAGACGCGTGGGTTGCTGCGTAGTCATCCATGAGTTGCTTGGTGAGTGGCACTGCCTTGTCATTGGTAATATCCATCAAATCATCACCCAGCATGACCACAAAAGGTTCATTTCCGACAAAGGCCTTGGCTTGAAGAACGGCGTCTCCTAGCCCACGCGGATGGCTCTGACGGATAAAATGCAAGCCAATACCAGTGGTTTCATCCACCAACTTGAGCAGGTCGTTCTTGCCCTTTTCCTTGAGGTTATATTCTAGTTCAAAGTTGGAGTCAAAGTGGTCCTCGATGGAGCGTTTTGACTTCCCTGTGACAACCAAAATGTCTTTGATTCCAGATTTAAGAGCTTCCTCGACGATAAATTGAATAGTTGGTTTGTCAACGATTGGCAGCATTTCCTTGGCCAGTGCCTTAGTCGCTGGCAAGAAGCGGGTTCCGAGACCGGCTGCAGGGATGACTGCTTTTCTGACTTTTGACATAAATTTCTCCTTTATAAAAAATACTATGAATTAAGACCACTCATTTTCAGCTTTGAATTCATTGCTCATCATATCATGAATGGCATCTTTGATATCATGGCCGTCATAGATAACCTTGTAAATAGCCTGGGTAATTGGCATATATACACCGAGCTCTTGAGCTAGTTCGTAGGCAGCTTTGGTGGTCGAGATTCCTTCGATAACCATGCCCATGTTGGCTTCAATGTCAACCAATTTTTCGCCACGACCCAGCGCATCTCCAGCCCGCCAGTTGCGAGAGTGGACAGAAGTTCCTGTGACAATCAAGTCACCGACACCAGAAAGACCGCTGTAAGTCAGAGGGTTGGCTCCCAGTTTGACACCAAGTCGGGTAATTTCAGCCAGACCGCGTGTGATGATGGCAGCTTTGGCATTGTCACCATAGCCCAGTCCGTGGAGAGCTCCGGCTCCAACTGCGATGATATTTTTCAGAGCACCTGCTGTTTCTACGCCGACGACATCGGTATTGGTGTAGAGGCGGAAATAGTGGTTGCTGAAGAGTTCCTGAACATATTTAGCAGTTTCAAGATCCTTGGATGCTGCGGTAATCAGGGTAATATCGCGAACGATGGTTTCCTCAGCGTGGCTAGGACCTGAAACAACGACAATCTCGCTGCGCAAGTCAGCAGGGATTTCCTCTTCCAGAATAGTCGAAATCCGTTGGTGGCTATTAGGTTCCAGTCCCTTGGATGCATGCATGATTTTTACCTTGTGATCCAAGGTTTGCGCAACTTGTTTGGCTACCAGACGGGTCACCTTGGTAGGCACGACAAAAAGTACAGCATCTACGTTTTCTAGAGCATCTTTCAAGTCGTGATAAGCCTTTATCTCTTCGCTTAGAACAACATCTTTGAAATAGCGTTTGTTTGTATGCTGGTTATTGATCTCGTCAATCTGCTCTGCAATATTGCCCCAAATCCGGACTTCATGGCCATTATCATTGAGGACTTGCGATAGAGCCGTTCCCCAAGAACCAGGGCCAACCACAGCAATTCGTTGTTTATCCATCTTTTCTCCTTGTACGAGACCCACAAAAGGACTCAATCAATTTAGAGTTATTTATTATATTGTACCATATAATAACTGAAATTTCTTACTTGACATTGTTTTTATCTATGATATAGTAAGGAAGCTAAACAAAGTTAAAAATCTACGAGGAGGAATTATGTTCAGAAAAGCTTTATCAGCCTATAAATTATTTATCTTTTTATCTCTTCTGATGACATCGCTGATGCTGGCTAGCTCGCTGTTGCAGCCCTTGTATCTCAAAGATGTCTTAAATGCTCTTTTGGCAGGAAATCGGCAAGAAATCTATCGTTTGGGGGCATGGTTGCTGGGCTTTGGTCTGGTTGGCTTGCTCGCTGGTGGGGCAAATGTGACTTTGGCAGCCTATATTTCCCAAGGTGTGTCGTCGGATTTACGGGAAAAAACCTTTCGGAAAATCCAGGCCTTCTCTTATGCCAATATTGAACAGTTCAATGCGGGGAATCTAGTCGTCCGAATGACCAACGACATCAATCAAGTACAAAATTTGGTCATGATGATGTTTCAGATTTTATTCCGCCTGCCTATTCTATTTTTAGGTTCCTTTATTTTGGCGATAGTGACCATTCCTTCCTTGTGGTGGGTGATTGTCCTGATGGTCTTTTTGGTCCTCTTTTTGACAGGAGTGATGATGGGCTTGATGGGTCCACGCTTTGCCAAATTCCAAGTTCTCTTAGAAAAGATCAATTCGATTGCCAAAGAAAACCTACGGGGTGTCCGTGTCGTCAAATCTTTCGTGCAGGAGAGAGAGCAGTATCAGAAGTTTACGCAAGTTTCAGATGAACTTTTGGAGCAAAATCTCTTTATTGGTTATGCCTTTTCGATCGTTCAACCGATGATGATGATCGTCGGCTACGGGGCTGTCTATCTGACCATGTGGCTCTTGTCTAGCATGATACAGATGGATCCAGGCTTGGTTAGCTCAATTGTTTCTTTCATTTCTTACTTGAATCAAATCATGTTTACCATTATCATGGTTGGCTTTTTGGGCAATACCGTTACGCGTGCTATGGTATCGATTCGTCGGATCAAGGAGGTCTTGGATACAGAGCCAGCGATGACCTTCAAGAATGAAGTTGAAGAAGATTTAGAAGGTAGTCTGGTCTTTGACCATGTGACCTTTACCTATCCGACAGATACAGAGCCCATGCTCAAGGATATTAGCTTTGAAGTCAAACCGGGAGAGATGATTGGGGTTGTCGGAGCGACGGGAGCAGGGAAATCAACTCTGGCCCAGCTTATTCCACGTCTTTTTGATCCTCAGGAAGGCTCCATCAAGATTGGTGGTAAGGACTTGCGAGACATCAGTGAAGCTTCGCTGAGAAAAAATGTCTCCATCGTTCTGCAAAAAGCTATTTTATTTAAGGGGACGATTGCGGACAATCTGCGTCAAGGAAAGCAAAATGCTAGCCTGCCAGAGTTAGAACAGGCGGCGCGCATTGCTCAGGCGAGCGAGTTTATCAATCGCATGGCAGATACTTACAACAGCCAAGTCGAAGAACGGGGAAACAATTTCTCTGGTGGACAAAAGCAAAGACTGTCCATCGCACGTGGTGTCGTCAGCAATCCTAATATTCTAATCCTGGATGACTCGACTTCAGCTCTGGATGCCAAGTCTGAAAAGCTGGTTCAAGAGGCGCTGAACAAGGATTTGAAGGGAACCACAACCATCATTATTGCTCAGAAGATTAGCTCCGTTGTCCATGCGGATAAGATTTTGGTGCTAGATCAAGGGCGTTTGATTGGCCAAGGTAGACACGCAGACTTGGTCGCTACAAATGATGTCTACCGAGAAATTTATGAGACTCAAAAAGGAAAGGAGGACTGAGATGAAGACAGCGAAATTTTTCTGGCAATATTTTAAACAGTATAAACTGGCCTTTTTGGTCGTTATGATTATGATTATCATCTCGACGGTTTTACAGGTTCTCTTTCCGATTTTTACCGGTCTAGCCATTAGTGAGTTGGTGGAATTGGGCAGTGCTTTTGCGAGTGGCAAGCTGGCTTCAGGTGATGTTTCTGCCTTTGCTGCTTTTCAAGGAATCATGTGGAATTTGGCGCTGGCTTTCATCTTCCTTTCGCTATCTAGCTTAATCTACATGCTGCTGATGAGTCGGATTATCTCCTACTCAACCAATGAAATGCGTAAGGGGCTCTTTGGAAAATTGGCTCGCTTGACCGTTTCCTTCTTTGACCGCCATCAAGACGGGGATATCTTGTCGCGTTTTACCAGTGATTTAGATAATATCTTGCAGGCTTTCAATGAGAGCCTAGTCCAAGTGATGAGCAATATCGCTCTCTACATCGGCCTGATTATCATCATGTTTATGCGGCATGCGACCTTGGCTTGGGTGACGATTGCCAGTACGCCAGTAGCCATCATTGTTTTGGTGTCTATCGTCAAGCTGGCTCGCAAGTACACAGACTTGCAGCAAAAAGAAGTCGGTCAGCTCAATGCTTATATGGATGAGACGATTTCCGGCCAGAAGGTAGTCATTGTGCAGGGAATGCAAGAAGAAGTCATCAAAGGCTTTGTCCAGCAAAATGATAAGGTTCGGTCAGCTACTTTCAAAGGACGCGCTTTTGCTGGCTTGCTCTTTCCTGTCATGAACGGAATGAGCCTGATCAATACGGCTATCGTGATTTTTGTAGGTTCAGCCATTATGCTCAATGATCCTAATGTGAAGACCTCAGTAGCCATTGGTTTGATTTCAACCTTTACACAGTTTTCTCAACAATACTATCAGCCTATCATTCAGGTTGCGGCAAGCTGGGGAAGTCTGCAGCTGGCTTTCACTGGTGCGGATCGGATTCAGGAAATGTTTGATGCGCCTGAGGAAGTGCGCCCGCAGAATGCTCCAGCCTTTACTGAGCTGAGAGAAGGCGTCGAAATAAAACATGTGGATTTCTCTTATGTAGAAGGCAAACCGATTTTGAAAGATGTTTCCATTTCAGCGCCAAAAGGGAAGATGATTGCCGTTGTAGGACCGACAGGATCGGGCAAGACGACTATTATGAACCTGATCAATCGCTTTTACGATGTGGATAAGGGGAGTATCGAATTTGACGGACGCGATATCCGAGACTATGACTTGGATAGCTTGCGCAGTCATGTCGGTATCGTTTTGCAAGATTCTGTCTTGTTCAGCGGTACCATTCGAGACAATATCAGATTTGGAGTGCCGGATGCTAGTCAGGAGATGGTTGAAATCGCTGCGCGTGCTACTCATATTCACGAGTATATTGAAAGCTTGCCTGATAAATACGACACAATCGTAGATGATGATCAAAATATCTTTTCAACAGGTCAAAAGCAATTGATTTCAATCGCTCGAACCCTTTTGACCGATCCTCAAGTGCTGATCTTGGATGAGGCCACTTCCAACGTTGATACGGTAACCGAGAGTAAGATCCAGAGCGCGATGGAGGCCATTGTGGCAGGACGAACCAGCTTTGTCATCGCTCACCGCTTAAAGACCATATTGAATGCTGACCAAATCATTGTCTTAAAAGACGGGGAAGTCATTGAAAGAGGCAACCATCATGAATTGCTGCATTTAGGTGGCTTCTATTCTGAGCTCTACCACAATCAATTTGTATTTGAATAAAGACTTACAGAAACGAAGGTATTTCATGAGAATACTTTCGTTTTTTGTTTGGAGGAAGTTGGTATTGTTATCTCTTTTATCGAACCAGTCTGCTTCTGTTCATCATCGGTGCTATCTTGGCTATTTTGGGAATCCTTGCCATGCTAGTTTTTGGCTATGGCATCTACAAGGGTCGACTGAATTTACAAAAGGTTATTGATGATTTTGAAGAGAAGCTGAATTTAGCTCAATAAGGATTCCAATTAACTTTCCCCCAAAAACTTTGTCATTTGGCAAAGTTTTTTTCTTGACTATTTCTGACCAAGTGATACAATATTAACTATAGATTAGCACTCGATGTCATAGAGTGCTAAAATTCAATCTTTGGAGGAAAAAGATGTTAAAACCATTAGGTGACCGTGTGGTCTTAAAAGTAGAAGAAAAAGAACAGAAAGTTGGTGGCTTTGTCATTGCTGGTGCAGGGCAAGACGCGACAAAAGAAGCGACAGTCATCGCAGTCGGCCAAGGCATCCGTACGCTCAACGGAGAGCTGGTCGCACCAAGTGTCAAGCCAGGTGATAAGGTTTTAGTTGAAAGCCATGCTGGCATTGAAGTCAAAGATCAGGATGAGAAATTCTTGGTTGTTGGAGAGGCAAGCATTCTTGCAATTGTGGAGTAAAAATCTAAGAAAGAGGTTTAAAAATGGCAAAAGATATTAAATTTTCATCAGATGCACGCAGTGCAATGGTTCGTGGTGTGGATATTCTAGCAGATACTGTCAAGGTGACCTTGGGTCCTAAAGGCCGCAATGTTGTTTTGGAAAAATCTTTTGGCTCACCCCTTATCACCAACGACGGTGTGACCATTGCCAAGGAAATTGAATTGGAAGATCATTTCGAAAATATGGGTGCTAAGTTGGTATCAGAAGTTGCTTCAAAAACCAATGATATTGCTGGAGATGGAACAACGACTGCTACTGTTTTGACCCAAGCTATTGTACGCGAAGGAATCAAAAACGTAACTGCTGGTGCCAACCCAATCGGTATTCGCCGCGGGATTGAAGCAGCCGTTGCGACTGCTGTCAGCGCTCTGAAAGAAACGGCAATTCCGGTTTCTAGCAAGGAAGCGATTGCTCAGGTTGCTGCCGTGTCTTCTCGCAGCGAGAAAGTCGGTGAGTACATCTCTGAAGCTATGGAAAAAGTTGGCAACGATGGCGTTATCACCATCGAAGAGTCCAAAGGTATGGAGACAGAGCTGGATGTCGTAGAAGGAATGCAGTTTGACCGTGGCTACCTGTCTCAATACATGGTGACGGATAGTGAAAAAATGGTGGCTGATCTGGACAACCCTTATATCTTGATTACTGACAAGAAGATTTCTAATATTCAAGAGATTCTTCCTTTATTGGAAAACATCTTAAAAACCAACCGTCCGCTCTTGATTATTGCAGATGATGTGGATGGTGAAGCTTTGCCAACATTGGTTCTTAACAAGATTCGTGGCACCTTTAATGTAGTGGCTGTTAAAGCACCAGGTTTCGGTGACCGTCGCAAGGCTATGCTGGAAGACATTGCCATCTTGACAGGCGGTACAGTGATTACAGAGGACCTTGGTCTGGAGCTCAAAGATGCGACCATTGAAGCGCTTGGACAAGCTTCCAAAGTCACTGTTGACAAGGACAGTACCGTGATTGTGGAAGGCTCTGGCAACCCTGAAGCCATTGCCAATCGTGTGGCCGTTATCAAATCACAAATCGAAAGTACAACTTCTGAGTTTGATAAGGAAAAACTGCAAGAACGTCTGGCTAAATTGTCCGGCGGTGTAGCTGTGATTAAGGTCGGAGCTGCAACCGAAACCGAACTCAAAGAAATGAAACTCCGCATCGAAGATGCCCTTAACGCAACCCGTGCCGCAGTGGAAGAAGGAATCGTGTCTGGTGGGGGTACAGCCTTTGTCAGCGTACTGGGTGCAGTAGCTGCTCTCGAATTAACAGGTGATGAAGCAACAGGTCGTAACATCGTTCTCCGCGCCTTGGAAGAGCCTGTCCGTCAAATCGCTCTGAATGCAGGCTTTGAAGGCTCAATCATTATCGATCGTCTGAAAAACTCTGAAGCAGGTACAGGCTTCAATGCCGCGACTGGCGAATGGGTAAACATGATTGAAGCTGGAATCATTGACCCAGTCAAGGTGACCCGTTCTGCCCTGCAAAATGCTGCTTCAGTTGCTAGCTTGATTTTGACAACGGAAGCTGTTGTGGCCAACAAACCAGAACCTGCGCCAGCAGCACCAGCTATGGACCCAAGCATGATGGGCGGCATGATGTAGGACACATCGGAGAAAGTACAACTTTTTTGAAATCAATAAAGTAAAAAGACTTCAAACTATTGATTAAAAACAATGGTTTGAAGTTTTTTTATTGTGCGGATAAGGAAATGAAAACTTGTAAAATAATGAAAAGTTTTAAATGTAAATGATTTTCGAAAGCTGTTTGGAGTGATTGTAAATGTGATTATTTCAAAATGGGGCAAATAATCTGATAGCAGTAGAGAATACTTTAGTTTTGAAAATTAACGCTACTTAGCAAGGACTAAGAACGTTAAACTGTTTCGGACTTGTTTTGGAACAACTCAATTCTATCATTACAATAAGTGATTAACGTTTTCGCTTTTTCAAGTGTGTAGCCTTTTTCAGATACTGACTTTACTTTTTTCTCGTCAAAGTAGTAGCCAGTCAAACCCCTGATTTCTTCTGACAATGTGAGATAATATCCTGTTTCGATTCCCTCATCTACATTCTTTGAGAGAGACTTCATTAAACGCCCAAACAGAGATTTTTTTGTTTTTTCATCACTAGAGTCATTTCCCAAGTTAGTCGAGATGAGTCCTGGATGATAGGCATTAACAGTAACATTTGAACCTTTTAGAAAGAATTCCCTTGCCAGATAACGGGTCATCCAAATGGTGTAGAGTTTGGAGTTGTTGTAGGCTAAACCAGGATTGTAGTTCTTCTCAAAGCCAAAGTCCAAATCTTTAACCTTGGCAAAATGGTGCATATAGGAGGAGGTGTTGATGACACGACCATCAGGCGCTTTTTCTAGCAAGGGACTTAGCTCAGTTGTTAAAATATAGGGAACCAAGACAGAAAGCATAAAGGTTAACTCGACATTTTCAGAACTCGCTTTTCGCTCTTTCCCTGCATACAGACCTGCATTGTTAAACAAGACATCCATGCTTTGAAAGTCTCGCTTGATTTCCTCTACAAATCGGTAAACATCATCTAATTTTGAAAAATCTGCCAAGTAGCTAGAAACTCTGCCTCTCAAGGAAACTGCTCGAATCTCTTGAGTGGTCAATTCAAGTTTTTGAGGATTGCGACCGTGGAGGATGACATGATGGCCTTGGCTAGCTAATTTTTTTGCCAAATGTTTACCGATACCGTCAGTAGCACCTGTAATTAGAACGGTTTTGACCATATTAGTCCTCCAAGAAGGCAATTAGTTCTTTTGAAAATTCGTCTGCATATTGGAAGATAGAACCGTGACCTGCATTTGGATAGATAATCAGCTTACTATCTTTAATTTTCTCATGCATGTCATAGGAATTTTCCGTGGGAACTTGCATATCCTTGTCCCCGTTGACGATTAAGGTTGGTTGAGTGATAAATTTTAGGTCGTCTTGAGGATCTTTTCCCCAACGTTTAATAGCTTTGAGTTGAGTCAAGAAGCCAGGAACATTCATGTCTTTATCCGCGAATTCCTTGGTCCGCATCCCCATGCGTCCTAGAACTTTCAAGGCTTCGATTTTTCCTTGTTTGTCATGATTGTAGAAGATATAGCGTTTAGGGTCTATGCGCTCGAGTCCAGCTTTAAACATAAAACTAAAAGTTTTCCCTATAACTTTGTCCATTTCAACCCCACCTCGAGGTCCTGTTCCTGCCAAGATGAGACGGTTGACCAAATTAGGCTTGATTCGGATGATTTCCTGGACAATCATACCTCCCATAGAAAGGCCGAGGAGATTGATTTTATCGTAACCAAGTGCTTGGATAAAGGCAATGGTTTGCTCAGCCATTCCAGGAATAGTCGGAGCAACTTTTCCTTGACTGGCTCCAACACCAGGAAGATCGACTACAATGACATGATGTTTTTCAGCAATCAAATCTAAGAGTTTTGGATCCCAGTTATCGAGGGTTGCTGCCAGATGGACCAGCATCAGAAGAGGTAATTTGGATTTCCCTTTACTAAGTTCACGATAAGCGATTTGATTTCCGTCGACAGTGATGAATTGATTTTTAGTTGTAAGATATGACATTATGTTTTCCTTTTTATTTTTTAAAGCTGAGGACTGTTTTTCCACGCGAGCGACCATTAGCGACCTTGTCTAATGCGCTATTTACCTCTTCAAATGGATAAACTGTATCGAGTGATGGTTTGATTTCTAATTTGCTGAAGAGGTCAGCTACCTCTTGTAATTGAGCGCCATTACTTTCTACAAAGATGAAATGATAGTGAACGCCGTATTTGTCAGCCATCTTATCAAATTTGCGACCTGCTAAGCCAAGAATAATCTGTTTCCACTTTGGCAGGTTCATGCGTTTGGCAAAGTCTCCATTTGGCATAGCACGGAGAGAAACAAGATGACCACCTTTTTTCATGATAGACATTTGTTTTTCAGTTTCAGCCCCACCAAGGGTATCGAGGACGTAATCAACCTCGCTGACAGTTTTCGTATAATCCTCTATTTTGTAATCGATAAAGCGGTCTGCTCCAAGGTTCAACACCCGATCAGCGCTATCTCCAGCCCCATTGGTGATTACTTTCAAGCCTTTTGCCTTGGCAATCGGAATGGCCATCCCTCCAACACCTCCAGTACCGCCTGAGATAAAAATTGTTTTTCCAGCTTGAGCTCCCATGAGGTCAACGGCCTGCATGATGGTCAAGGCAGTCAAAGGTACAGCAGCAGCTTCCTCGTCTGATAGATAGTCTGGAACCTTGGCTAGAGCCTGACTATCGACAGCTAGGTATTCTGCAAAGGAGCCAATATGGTCAAGCGGTAGACGTCCAAAGACACGGTCTCCTACTTGAAGGTTTTTAACCTTGTTACCAATGCTTTCAATGATTCCAACGACCTCATTACCTGCAGTTTGAGGGAGTTTGTAAGGAACAATCATCTTGACCTCGCCACGAGAGATCATGTTATCGAGAGGATTCACCCCAGCTGCAGATACTTTCACCAAGACTTCTTTGTCTGTAATACTTGGTTTAGCGACTTCTGCGATGTTCAGTGTGATATTGTTTTTGTTATAAGTAGTGTGTTGTGCGACTTTCATATGATTTCTCTTTTCTTTTTTAATATGATTCATCATACCTGTATCTAATACAAGTATATGCTATTTCCAGTAAAAACTGACTTGTTTGCAAATCAGTTTCGGACTTGTTTAGCTTGTTTATAAAGATTAACAATGACATCTTCTAAAGATTGATTTGCCAATTCCTTTTCTAATTGGGATTCTGCACTAGCGAAAAGCGGTGAAACTGCTCCTTGGATATGTTTTCCGATGGGACAATCAGGGTTGCTATTTTGGTGAACAGGAAATAAACTGATATGCTTGATTTCTTGAGTAGCATAGTAGATTTCTAGTAAAGTCATTTCTTTTGGAGATTTACTGAGTTGATAGCCCGTTTTTCCTTGCTGGGAACGAATCAAACCTGCATTTTTCAATAAGGCAATCACTTTACGAATGTAACTAGCATTTGTTCCAACACTAGTAGCTAATGTTTGAGAACTTAGGGTTTCCTTGCTCTCGCTAATCATTGTTAGGATGTGTAAGGCTACTGAAAATTTTGTATCCATATGAACTCCTTTTTTACAAACTTGTATCAGATACAAGAACAAATATATCACAAATAAAAAGAAAAGCAAGCCTTTTGTTTTAAATTTTTAAAAATTTTTGAAGAGTGTCATCAGATTAGATCAGTCTGGAAAGAAAGTTCATAAAAAATAGGGGGGCAAATCTACTTTAGAACAACAAAAAGGTGCTGGGCAAAATCTCAATTTCAAGTGAAAATGAAGTAAATCTTCACACAATAAAACGCATAGAATCAAGGATTTTCAATGCCTAATACTATGCGTTTTTTAATTTTAAAAACTTTTTTCCCAACCTCTTTTTCCTGTTTATCTAACCAAGAAAGGTTAAAACTCATTAAATTAAATGCCAGTCAACTGTTGAAAACTTTTTAGTCTGTTTAATATAAAAATAAGTAAAATGAATTTGGATTGCTAGAGCTAAGATGGTTGCAATAGTCACTACTATCATAGGATTAGAAGCAAAGATTAAAGAGAGAATCAAGGCAGTCAGATAGAGTGCAGCTTGGATAAAGTAGAAACGTTTCGAAAAGCGAAGATAGTGTTTGTTATAGGGGCCATTTGCTAGGACAGCTGCTTGGAAGAGGCCAAGTCCGATATAAAAGAAGCTGGTCACAAAGAGATGATTGGCTTCAGGATTCAGAAGAAAACTCATGGAAACAGTCATCATAATCAGTCCAATGAAAATAGGATAGTGACTGTAAATCAGAAAAATTCCTTTTTGATCAGATGCTTCATCAATGGCATGGTCGAATTGACCGAAATAAAACAAGAACAGAGAAAGCATGATCATGAAATAAAGAAGGGAATAAATCGAGAAATTCTCGATCGTAAAGAAGTTAGCTAGCCCCATAATCATCTCCCCAAAAGTAATAATGACTAGAAGGGAGATACGCTCGATTAAATGGGGGAGATTGACTTGAAAATACTTGGCCTTACGAGTCATGGTAATGGGCATAATAAAGGTAAGGAGGATACTGAGAACGAAGACATAGATACCAAGGTTGATTGGAAGGATAGCTGCTAGATAGACACCAAATGTGCGTAGCCCTGTCATCCAGAGAAAACCCTTGATACTTTTTCGATCGATGGTATCTGTCGATTTTCGATAATATTCAACGAGATATTGGAAGAAAAGGGTGAGGGTTAAGGTACCAACGGCCCAGCAAAAAGAGTGGAAATAGAGCTGCCAATCATGGTCAATCATATTGGAAATGAAGAGTAAAAGACCCATATTGATAAACATGATTACCATGTTAAATAAAGAGTTCTTCCCATAGCGATTGGTATAAACGGTTTGAATCATCCAGGAATTGATGAGCACTAATAGAGACATGAAAAAATCAAAGAGAGAATCCCAGGTCAAAATACCGTCATGAAGATGGTGAATGAGAGCCGTTGTTTTTGAAATTGCAAAGACCAGAACCAAGTCATAAAATAGCTCTGAAAATTCTACCCGTTTGTGTTTGATAAGGTTTGTCATAGTAGCTTCCTTCTAGTTAAGATGTAACAATTTATTATAACAGAAAGCAGCAATGAAAGAAAAGGATATTAGTAGTTAGTAAAACTATGTCGTAAATTGTCAATGTCTTGTCTTCTTTTGTCATATACTTGTCAGTTTCTGTCTTGTATAATAGTCTCATAAATAAAAAACAAAGAGGAAATCATCATGTCAAACAAAAAAGTTATCTTAGTCACAGGCGCTTCATCAGGTATGGGGAAACTCTCAGCCCAAGACCTTATCAAAGCTGGTCACACAGTTTACGCTGTTGCTCGTAGTGTCGATAAAATGAAAGACCTTGAAGCACTTGGTGGCCATATCATGAAAATGGACGTAACAAACGAAGAGGATATTGAAAGAGTTGTTGCGAAGGTGATTGAAGAACAAGGTCGCATCGATGTTCTTTGGAACAATGCAGGTTACGGACTCTATGGTCCTGTCGAAGCCCTTTCAATGGAAAAAGCGCAACAACAGTTCGAAGTCAATGTCTACGGTGTAGCCCGTTTGACGAAGAAAGTATTGCCTTATATGCGTAAGCAAAAGGATGGTCTGATTATCAATACGTCATCAATGGGTGGAAAAATCTACACACCACTGGGTGCTTGGTACCATGCTTCAAAACACGCCATTGAAGGTTTTAGTGACTGTCTCCGTATGGAAGTCAAGGAGTTTGGCATCAAGGTGGTTGTTTTAGAACCTGGAGCGATCAATACTGGTTTTAACGCAGCAGTTGGTCAAAACTTCTCTCATGAATCTAAAAATGGTGCATATAGTCGTTTGGTGAACGCTTATATTAAAGCTATGGAGAACAACCCAGCACCAGGGTCTAAGCCAGAAGTCATCTCACGTACAGTTCTCAAAATCATCAATGCTCGTAACCCTAAAACTCGCTATCTTGTTGGACGTGGAGCCAAGCTCTTGGTAGGAATCCGTCGCATCTTTGGCGATAAATTCTTTGATCGCATGATGTTGATGACTTTCCGTTAATAGAATGGAGAAAGCTTATGCGCCTTAGTCTCAGTCAACAGTATATTGAAAATTTAAGCCATATAGGACTGGATCTGAAAATGATTCTACAATTGGCTAATCTACCAGATAGCACCTGGAAAGAGGAGATGAATCTCTCAACTCTGGACTATTATCATCTCTTAACGGCTTTTGATCAGGTGGCCAATGATGAGCAAATCATCGCCATGAGCCGCATCAAGAACATTCAAATGTTTATGCCTCCTTTTTTCGCGGCCCTATCTTCTAAAAATGGTCTCGCAGCCATAGAGCATTTTGCCAAATACAAGAAGATTACAGGTCCGATTGTCGTAAACATAGAAGTTTTTGACGAGCTTGTTCGTGTGAGCTATCGTTATGATTATCCAGGGTTATACCTACCTCGCTTTGCAGTTCTTAACGAACAGTTGTTGTTGCTTGATTTGATTCGGACGGGAACTGGTGAAGAGATTGTCCCAGTCCATGTCGGGACTCCTTATACTTATGGAGAAGCTAGTGTTAGTCTTTTTGGCTGCCAAGTGGAAGTAATGGAAGGGAATGAACTAGTTTTTAAAAAGTCTGACTTGGAGAAGCCTTTTCTCACAGCCAATAATGTCATGTTGGACTACCTAGAGCCTCAGCTCAAGGAACGCTTAGCAGAAGCAATGACAAGTGAAAGTTTCACAGGGATTGTCCAACAAAAACTCTATCAAGCTATTCCAAGTGGTTGCTTTACCATTGAAGATATAGCAGCGTCATTAGGCATTAGCAGTCGCACCTTGCAACGGAACCTGACTGCAGAAGGAACCAAATTTAATCAAGAATTGCAAAATGTCCAAAAGATTCTCGCCTTTAGTTATTTCAAAAATCCAGAAATGACAACAGAAGATGTCAGCTATCTGCTAGGTTATTCGGAAGTATCGTCTTTCTCACGGGCCTTTAAAAAGTGGACAGGACAGACCATTTCAGAATATCGGAGTCTACATCATGGATAGAAAAACGCCCCTAAAGGCGCTTTTAAACTGTTCTTCTATAAAGAGTGAATGGTGATACTTACACAAAAGAATCTGTGACAATAGTCCCTTTGTTACAAAAATGCTCCGTAATCCCTGTGGCGGATTTACCCACTACAGAAATTATAGAGCCAGAAAATGTGGGGCAAATGATGGGGCAGAGCTTGTAAAAATAATGAAAAAGCCTTGGATTCCAAGGCTTTTAAGTCATACTTTCTATGCCCCTGCATGGATTTGGAAAGGATTTTCATATTGAGAGTAATTAAAAATATTGAAATATAA
>ERZ772955.748-NODE-748-length-23532-cov-3.298590_pt1 | contig 23532 bp, 20 predicted proteins | sample MGYA00511133_ERZ772955 | MGnify/ENA primary metagenome ERZ772955 (study PRJEB29015, sample SAMEA2737914) | human oral metagenome | biome: human oral; feature: human-associated habitat; material: dental | place: China | collected 2149 ... | reverse complement strand
TAAATCTTATAAACAATTTCTATGAAACAAACTATACTTGTTACAGGTGGTACGGGCTTTATAGGCTCACATACGGCAGTGGAATTGATTGAAGCCGGCTATGATGTTGTCGTTATTGATAATTTAAGTAACTCAAAAATGGAGGTACTTGACGGCATAGAGGAAATAACTGGTTATCGTCCTTCATTCGAGATGGTAGATCTTCGCGATAAAGAAGCAACCGAGGAGGTGTTTAAGAAGTATTCTAATATCGTTGGAATCATTCATTTTGCAGCTTCAAAGGCAGTGGGAGAGAGCGTTGAAAAGCCTCTGCTTTACTATCGTAACAATATTGTTTCACTGATAAATCTTTTGGAGTTGATGCCCCAGTATAATGTCAAGGGCATCATCTTCTCATCAAGTTGTACGGTCTATGGGCAGCCAAAGCCCGAGAACCTGCCTGTAACAGAGGATGCCCCTCATCAGAAAGCGACTTCTCCATACGGCAACACCAAGGAAATCAACGAGCAGATTATCTATGACTATATCCATAGCGGGGCAGATATCAAGAGCATTGTCCTGAGATATTTCAATCCGATCGGTGCTCATCCCTCAGCCTTGATAGGTGAACTGCCGAACGGAGTTCCTGCCAATCTCATTCCATTTGTTACCCAGACAGCTATTGGCATCCGTAAACAGCTGACTATTTTCGGTAATGATTATGACACTCCTGACGGCACGTGTATCCGTGACTTCATCTATGTTGTCGACTTGGCAAAAGCACACGTTGCAGCAATGCGTCGCGTATTGGATGAAGATACGGACAAAATTGAATATTTTAATATTGGTACGGGGCATGGAAATACAACCAAAGAGATTGTCGACACCTTTGAAGAAGCTACAGGCGTAAAGCTGAATTGGAAGTTTGGCCCACGTAGAGAGGGCGATATAGAGAAGATTTGGGGCGACTGCACCAAAGCCAACAAGGTGCTTGGTTGGAAAGCAGATACACCGTTGAAAGATGTCCTTGCCAGTGCTTGGAAATGGCAAGTGAAGTTACGTGAAGATGGTGTCATGTAGTTGAAATTAAATATATGAATTGCAGCTCTTGCATGTCCAAGAGCTCGTTCATGGTGTGATATATAAAGCATCTACGGTAAAAGCACCGTGGATGCTTTTAGGTTAAATAACATTAAACATTAGCTGTTTGATGAGTTTCGAGTATTCGTGTGTCAGCAAATATTTATACCTTTGCACCCGCTGTTACGAGATGACAGCATAAATTCAAACCTAATTAATATTTCAAAAAATGGCAACAAGAATCAGATTGCAGCGTGGCGGTCGTAAAGGCTATGCTTTTTATGGTATCGTAATCGCTGATGTTAGAGCACCACGTGATGGTAAATTTACTGAGAAGATTGGTACTTACAATCCAAACACCAATCCAGCTACTGTAGATTTGAATTTCGAACGCGCCCTTTATTGGGTTGAAACCGGTGCGCAGCCAACAGACACTGTTCGTAACATTCTTAAAAATGAAGGTGTTTATTTGATGAAACATCTTCGTGGAGGAGTGAAGAAGGGTGCCTTTGATGAGGCTGAAGCTCAGAAGAAATTCGATGCTTGGAAAGAAAACAAGCTGAAAGGTTTCGAGGCTATTCGCGAGAAGGACGCAAAGGCTAAAAAGGATGCAGAGAAAGCAGAACTTGAAGCTGAGAAGAAAGTAAACGAGGCTATCGCTAAGAAGGTGGCTGACAAGAAAGCTGCAGAAGCATCTGCTAAGGCAGAAGCTGAAGCTGCACAGAATGCCGAAGCTGCTGCTCCTGCTGAAGAGACAGAAGCTCCTGCAGAGGCGTAAGACTTCTTCTGAAGAAATGAAAGAATAGGGATGGACGAAATGTCCGTCCTTTTTTTTATTTTCTGAACGATTGAAAGTCTTCTTTAAGTGTAGGCTTCTGTGGGGTGGGGTGATGTGTTTTACAGGCCCATTCGGGCGGTTACAAGGCTTTAATCATGGCGAATTGATATTATACTGATATCTCCACATCCGCATCTATTGATGAAACTTGTCAGTTATAGTTACGCCATTGTGTAAACGTTTGGATATGTATGCCCTGTTTTTTTTGATGCATTCCTTGTAAATAAAGGGAAATGAAATAATCTTAAAATAAGGAAATCGGGGTTTATTTTAATATAATTTAGTTGCATATATTGTATTCTCTTACCGATTTGTTGTAATTTTGCGTACATATAATTTATAATTGTCTAATATTCAAATTATGGCAGAAACGATAGATATTCGTGAACTGAATATAATGATTGAGCAGCAGAGTGGGTTTGTGGCTAACCTTGTTGCCGGTATGGATCAAGTGATTGTAGGACAGAAGCATCTGGTGGACTCATTGCTGATTTCACTATTGAGTGATGGACATATCCTGTTGGAAGGTGTGCCCGGATTGGCCAAAACGCTTGCTATTAAAACATTGGCTCAATTGATAGATGCTGATTTCAGTCGTATACAGTTCACACCGGATTTGCTTCCGGCCGATGTCATTGGTACCCAGATTTATTCTCAGAAAGATGAAAGTTTCCATGTGAAAAAGGGGCCTGTATTCGCTAATTTCGTATTGGCTGATGAAATCAATCGCGCTCCTGCAAAGGTGCAGAGTGCATTGCTTGAAGCCATGCAAGAACATCAAGTGACCATTGGTGAAAAGTCATTTTCTTTGCCGAAGCCTTTCTTGGTTATGGCAACACAGAATCCGATTGAGCAGGAAGGGACTTATCAACTGCCCGAGGCACAGGTGGATCGTTTCATGATGAAAGTGGTTATTGACTATCCAACTTTAGAGGAAGAAAAGCTGATAATCAAGGAGAATATTGTTGGGCAGTTCCCGACAGTGACTCCTGTGACCAGTGCAGACGAAATTATTAAGGCCCGCGAAGTGGTCAATCAGGTATATATTGATGAAAAGATTGCACAATATATTGCAGACATCGTCTTTGCAAGTCGATATCCGGAACGTTATGGCCTAAGTGAATTGAAGGATATGATTACCTATGGAGGTAGTCCACGTGCCAGCATTAATCTGGCTAAGGCAAGTCGTGCCTATGCTTTTATCAAGCATAGAGGTTATGTCGTCCCTGAGGATGTGCGTGCTGTTGTGCACGATGTGATGCGCCATCGTATCGGTCTTTCCTATGAGGCCGAGGCCAGCAATATTACTGCAGAAGAAATCGTTTCAAAGATAGTTAATAAGGTAGAAGTGCCTTGATGGAAACATCAGAGATTATAAAAAAAGTCAGGAAGATAGAAATCAAGGCTCGTGGCTTGAGTCAGAATATCTTTGCAGGACAGTATCATTCTGCCTTTAAGGGACGCGGTATGGCTTTCAGTGAAGTGAGAGAATACCAATATGGTGATGATGTACGTGATATTGACTGGAATGTTACGGCACGTTTTCATCGTCCTTATGTGAAAGTGTTTGAGGAGGAACGCGAGCTGACAGTAATGCTGTTGGTGGATGTCAGTGGTTCACTCGACTTCGGAACAGTTCGCCAGACTAAGCGTGAGATGGTTACGGAGATAGCTGCTACGTTGGCTTTCAGTGCTATTCAGAACAATGATAAGATTGGTGTAATCTTCTTTTCTGACCGCGTAGAGAAGTATATCCCACCAAAGAAAGGGCGTCGTCACATTCTTTATATAATCAGGGAATTGCTGGATTTCAAGCCTGCGAGTGTTCGTACAGACATCGGTATGGCAGTTTCTTACCTCACACGAATAATGAAACGTCGTTGTACAGCATTCCTCTTAAGTGATTTTTACACGCGTGATGATTTCTGTAAAGCAATGCAGATTGCCAATTCTAAGCATGATATGGTTGCTGTCCAAGTGTATGATCCGCGTGCCAAGACTTTGCCTGATATTGGGCTGATGAAAGTACGTGATGCAGAAACCGGACATGAAATGATTATTGATACCGGTTCTGCTAAGTTACGTCAGGCACATACTCAATATTGGTTGGAGCGTGAAGATATGTTACGTAAATTGTTTGCCAAGAGTAAGATGGATTGGACTTCAGTGGGTACGGATGAGGATTTCACGAAAGCACTGATGCTGTTGTTTAAGAAAAGAGCTTAAATGAAGTTGTTAAGGAATATAATCATTGTCGTTGGATTGATGTGTTCAACTATCGGTTGGGCACAGAAGGCTTTTGTGGAACAAAGTATAGATTCCGTTGCAATTCTGATTGGTCAACAGACACATATGACTTTATCGGTGACGGCGAAGCCTGGAGCAAGAATATCTTGGCCACGGCTGAAACCATCGCAATATTTGATACCTGGCATTGAAATTGTAGAATTGCAGAAAGGCGATTCAACAGATGCCGATGGTATGATAAAAATCAGTCGTGTCTATACCTTGACGAGTTTTGATGAGAAACTTTATGCTATACCGGCACTGAAGGTAAAGGTTGATAATCAATCGTTCAGTGGTAGACAATTGGCATTAAAGGTGATGACTGTTCCTGTTGATACGCTTCACCCTAATCAATTCTTTCCAGCTAAAGATGTCCAGGATAATCCATTTCAATGGGAGGAGTGGCATCTGGTCTTTTGGCTGAGTATTATAGTTTTAGTGCTTTGCCTATTAATGATATATCTGTTTGTCAGGTTAAAGCAGAACAAGCCTATTGTAACACGTATTAGAATTGTGAAGCATGTGCCTGCACATCAGAAGGCTTTAAAGGCTATAGAGGAGATCAAGGCCGCTCATATGGTGACTTCGGAAAATCAGAAAGAATATTATACCCGTCTGACTGATACTTTACGGCAATATATCAAGGAGCGTTTTGGTTTTAATGCTATGGAAATGACCAGCAGCGAAATTATCTATCGATTACGCGAGGCAGGTGATCAGAAAGGAATTGATGAACTGCGTGAACTCTTTACTACGGCCGATCTTGTGAAGTTTGCAAAGCATAATGCATTGATAAATGAAAATGATTTGAACTTGGTCAATGCTGCAAAGTTCATAGACGAAACTAAAACAGAAGCTCAGGAGGTAGAGGAACGAATTGTCCCTAAATTGAGTGAAGTTGAACAGCTCACACAAAAGAATCGTGTGTTACTTAAGACTTTGATTTATGCTTCAATTGGTGTAATTATAGGGTTAGCTGTCTATATTGTATATCAGATAGCACAATTGTTAGGTTGAATGTCATGGAATTTGCAAGTAAAGAATATTTCTGTTTATTGATATTGCTGATACCTTATATTCTATGGTATTTTCTTTATCGTAACAAGCGTGAGCCAACAATGTTGATGAGTGACACGTTTGCCTATCGCTATGCACCGAAAAGCTGGCGAATGCGACTGATTCATCTACCGATGTGGTTGCGTTGTGTCGCCTTTGTGCTGATAGTCATAGTCATGGCTCGTCCACAGACTCATAACTCATGGGATAACAAACAAGTAGAAGGTATTGATATTATGCTGGCTATGGATGTTTCAACTTCAATGTTGGCCGAGGATTTGAAACCTAATCGGTTAGAAGCAGCTAAGAATGTAGCTTCAGAATTTATTGCAGACAGACCTAATGATAATATTGGCTTGACGATCTTTGCGGGGGAAGCTTTTACGCAATGTCCGATGACCACAGACCATGTATCGCTCATCAATCTGTTACAGAGTGTCAGAACGGATATCGCTGCTCGTGGTTTGATTTCTGATGGAACAGCTGTTGGTATGGGCTTGGCCAATGCGGTAAGCCGATTGAAAGATTCTAAGGCCAAGAGTAAGGTTGTTATTCTTTTGACCGATGGTAGTAATAATATGGGAGATATTTCACCAATGACCAGTGCGCAGATTGCCCGGAGTTTTGGAATACGTGTCTATACAATCGGCATTGGTACGAATAAGGTTGCACCTTATCCTATGCCTGTAGCAGGGGGAATACAATATGTGAATATTCCTGTAGAGATAGACAGTAAGACGCTGAAAGATATCGCTGCAACAACGGAAGGTAATTTTTATCGAGCAACAAATAATCGGCAGTTAAAACAAATTTATAAGGATATTGATCAGCTTGAAAAGAGCAAGATGGATGTAAAGAAATTCTCGAAACTTTATGAAGTTTATCAGCCGTTTGCCATTGGTGCATTATTGATTTTATTGTTGGAGGTAATCCTTCGAACAACAGTGTTGAGAAGAATTCCATAAAAAAGAGACAACATGTTGAGATTTGAAGACCCTACATATTTATGGTTATTGCTTGTCATTCCAATTCTGGCTATGGTGAGATTTGGTGTCTGGCGACAGCGGAAAAAGAAATTACAGCGTTTTGGTAATCCGGTGTTATTGAAAGAAATGATGCCCGATGTATCCAAGTATCGGCCTACTATAAAGTTTTGGCTGTTGCTTTCAGCTATGACTATTTTAATACTAATGATAGCTCGCCCGCAGGCAGGAACAAAGATTTCTCATGACAAACGAAATGGTATAGAGGTCATTATTGCTCTGGATATCAGTAATTCGATGCTGGCTGAAGATGTTACACCTTCGCGATTAGAGAAAAGCAAACTGTTAATAGAAAATCTTGTTGATCATTTTACTAATGACAAAGTTGGATTAGTGGTGTTTGCAGGTGATGCATTTGTTCAGCTTCCAATAACGAGTGATTATGTTTCTGCTAAAATGTTCTTGCAGAATATCAAACCTTCTTTGATTGCTACTCAAGGAACAGACTTGGCACGTGCTATTGAGTTGAGTCAGAATAGTTTTATACAGAGGGATAATATTGGTAAGGCTATTATCGTCATCACAGATGGTGAAGACCATGAAGGAGGAGCGCTTGAAGCGGCAAAAGATGCGCATAAGAAAGGCTCAAATGTCTTTATCCTTGGAATAGGTGATCCTAAAGGAACTCCAATTCCCGATGGAGAAGGCGGATATATGAAAGACAACAGGGGACAGACAGTGATGTCAGCACTCAATGAGCAGATGTGTCAACAGATCGCTCAGGCTGGCAGTGGTACTTATATTCATGTAGACAATACTAATGATGCGCAGGAAAAACTGAATGCAGAATTGTCGAAGTTGCAGTCGGGAATGACCGATGGTGTTATTTATAGTGAATATAGTGAACAGTTCCAAGCCTTTGGAATAATCTTGTTAGTGCTATTAATAGTTGAAGTTATCTTGCAGGAATCGAAGAATCCAAAGTTCAAGAATATTAAATTATTTAGAAGAAGATAGGCATGAAATATTATCAATATATGGTTCTGCTGATTGCCTGTATGCTGACAGGGATTACCTATGCACAGACTGACCGACAGTTTATCCGGAATGGTAATAAACGGTTTCACAGTCAGAATTTTGTCAAGGCTGAAGTTGAATATCGTAAAGCAGTTTCTAAAAATCCTAATAATTTCCAAGCACTTTATAATCTTGGTACAGCTTTGTTGATGCAGCAAAAAGACTCTGCTGCAACTGATATATTACAAAGAGCAGGAAAACAAGAAACGAGTAAAATACGTAAAGCACAGAGCTATCACAATATTGGTTATATTTGTCAGCATCACCAAATGTATGCAGAAGCTATTCAGGCTTATAAGGAAGCTTTGCGTAATAATCCGGCAGATAGTGAAACGCGTTATAATCTTGCCCTGTGTAAGAAGTTATTGAAGAATAAACCTCAAGATAAAAAGCAACAGAACAAAAAAGATAAAAACAAAAAGGAAGATAATAAGGACAAACAGCAAAAACAAAAGAAGCAAAATAAGGAGGAACAACAAGATACTAAAGACCGCATGAGCAAAGAAAATGCAGAGCAGTTGCTCAAAGCTGCCATACAAGATGAGAAAGTAACACAGCAACGTATATCAAAAGCAATACAACAGTCTGGCAATCGTAAGTTGCAGAAAAATTGGTAATTATATAGTGTGATAGAGAATTCCTATGAATAGATATTTCAAATTCTTTGTATTCTTTTTATTGCTTGTTGTATGTAGCAATAAAGCGGTTGCCCAACGTGTGACAGTGGAAGTTCCAACGAAAGTTTCTGTTGGAGAAAATTTTAGGTTGTCGTATATTGTCAATACGCAAGATGTAGAAGATTTCAGGGCAGGTAATATTCCTTCGGGAATTGAAGTTATTGCAGGTCCTTATACGTCTCGGCAATCAAGTTATCAGATGGTAAATGGACATACCAGTTCTTCTTCATCTATAACTTTTACTTATACTTTGTATGCGACTAAACAAGGAACTTATACAATTCCTGCAGCCAATGCTATAATTAATGGTAGAAAAATTGCTTCACGTTCGGTATTGGTAACTGTTGTTAGTAATGCTTATGGAGCTAATAGAGTTGCTGGACAGAGTGGAGATGATGCAGGTCTTCGTTCTACAGGTTCACATATATCGGGCAATGATTTGTTTATCCGTGTCAGTGCAAACAAGCAGAGAGTACATGAGCAGGAACCGATAATGTTGACCTATAAAGTTTATACTTTGGTTGAATTGACACAGTTGAAAGGAGATATGCCAGAGTTGACAGGTTTCCATACACAGGAAGTAAAGCTGCCTCAGCAAAAAAGTTTCCATGTCGAGCGCGTTAATGGACGAGCTTATCGTTGTGTTACATGGAGTCAGTATGTTATGTATCCTCAGATGACGGGCAAGTTAACTATTCCAAGTATTACTTTCAAGGGTATAGTAGTGCAACAAAATCGAAATGTTGATCCTTTCGAAGCATTCTTTAATGGAGGTTCAGGTTATGTGGAGGTGAAAAAGGAGATTAAGGCACCAAGTCTGACAATACAAGTAGATCCTTTGCCTAATCGTCCCTTGAATTTTTCTGGTGGTGTGGGTATATTCAATATTTCAGCACAACTTAATAAGAAAGAAGTAAAGAGTGGTGAGCCATTGAATCTACGTATTGTTGTTGGTGGTATTGGTAACCTCAAATTAATAAAACAGCCTGAAGTTGTTTTCCCGAAAGATTTTGAGAAGTATGATGTGAAGATTACGGATAAAACGCATCTTACAGCCAATGGAGTTGAAGGTAATATCATCTATGACTTTCTTGTAGTTCCACAGAATCAAGGAGAATATAAAATACCAGAGGTGGCATTTACTTATTATGATACGTCTATTCATAGTTATAAGACAATTAAGACACAATCATTTCATATAGCAGTTGCTAAGGGTAATGGAAATCATAACAGTGAGGCTGATTATTCACAGAAGGACAATGATATCCATGATCTGATGGAGGGGGATATAGGACAGAGGAGTATTAACGATTTCTTCTTTGGTTCGGTTGCCTACTATGTGTTGCTGCTTTTACCGATGGTCACTTTTGTTATTCTGCTTATAGTATTTCGTAAACGTGCATTGGAAATGACAGATATGGTCAAACAGCGCGGTAGGCGTGCAAATAAAGTTGCTGTTAAACGATTGCGTTATGCAAATAAGCTTATGCAGGAGGGAAAATCAAATGATTTCTATGATGAAGTCTTACGGACTTTATGGGGATATGTAGGTGATAAACTTAATATGCCTGTAGAGAAAATTTCGCGTGATAACATTTCTGATAATTTGTCAGCACATTCTGTTGATATACATACGATCCGTACATTTATCGAAGCGCTTGATGAATGTGAATTTGAACGTTATGCTCCAGGAGATGTTGCAGGCAATATGAATAAGACCTTTGAGTCTGCCATTATTGCCATTACAGAGATAGAACGTATTTTCAATAAGAGGAAATATTGATTGGAAAATAAAATGAAACATTATATAATACAAATCTTTTTGCTATTTACCTGTTGGTTTTTTGCCATCCCTGTTGAAGCTGTAACCAAGGCTGAAGCTGATAAAGCCTATCAGGAGAAGAAATATCAACAGGCGATCAAAGACTATGAAAGTCTGCTACATTCAGGTGTAAGTGCCTCACTTTATTATAATTTGGGTAATGCTTATTATCGAACAGATAATATTACGAAAGCTATTCTGAATTATGAACGAGCAGCTCTGCTTGAACCTGGAAACAGTGATATCAGGTTCAACCTGCAATTTGCTCGTAGTAAAACGATTGATAAGTTCTCTGAACCTGATGAGATGTTTTTTATTACCTGGTATAAGGCTATAGTGAATTTCACGAGTGTTGATGGTTGGGCAACTTTCAGTATTATCACAATTACTTTAGCTCTCATAGGCTTCTTGGTTTATTTGTTTGTCAATCGTATTGCATTGAGGAAAGTTGGATTTTTTGTGTCTTTGGTATGTTTATTACTCTTTGTTTTAAGCATTCTTTTTGCCATTCAACAAAAGATGGCTTTTGAAAATCGTAACGGTGCTATTATTATTGTTCCAACAGTTAGCCTCAAGAAAACTCCAGTCAAAAATAGTGTAGATGTAGTTGTTGTTCATGAAGGAACGAAAGTCAATATAATAGATAGAGGTATAAGGGGCTGGTATAATGTTCGTTTATCTGATGGTCATGAAGGTTGGCTGTCTGTTTCAAGTGTGGAAAGAATTTAATCGTATTAGTTTTTAGTTTGGATATAGCAAGTCTTTTAGAGTTAGATAGACACATTCTGTTTGCAATCAATGGATGTGACAATCTGATGTTGAATGGTGTCATGGTCACGCTTACAAATGCTTGGCTTTGGCTCCCATTATATCTGGCATTATTTTATATTGTTGTTAAGAATAATGAAACGATGGGGCAGATTGTGCTTGTTGTGTCAACTTGCCTTGTTGCTATAGCTTTAACAAGTGGTGTTGACAATCTTTTGGTAAAGCCATGGATTGCTCGTTTAAGACCTTGTAATGCTCCAGGGATAAAGTATTTCATCAATACAGTTATTTGGATGGGTAAGGAACAATACAGTTTTTTCTCTGCTCATGCTGCCAATACCTTTGCTATAGCAACATTCTTTGCTTTCTTAGTGAGAAGTCGTCTATTAAATATCGGTCTGTTTTTATGGGCTTTATTAAATGGTTACACTCGGATTTATCTTGGGGTTCATTATCCATCAGATGTGTTAGTCGGTGCACTTTGGGGCATCTTGTGTGGCTCTATAGCTTATTGGTTCTACAACTATGCCTATTTTAGAAGTAATCCTCATGTGAATTATGTCTCCAGCCAGTATACATCAACAGGGTATAATCGTTCGGATATTGATGCTGTTTTAGTATATCTTACTCTGTTGTTAATTGTTAGCTGTATAGTAGGAACCTTTGTGTATTTATAATTTTGGATAAATAAGAAAATGGAAACAAAACATATAAAGATTAGTGAATACGACTATGTACTGCCTGATGAGCGGATAGCAAAATTTCCTTTGCCACAGCGCGATCATAGTAAGCTGTTGATTTATGAACTCGGAAAAGTGAGTGATGATGTTTTTTTCAACTTACCGAAATATCTGCCACAACATGCTTTGATGGTTTATAACAATACGCGGGTTATTCAGGCACGTATACATTTTCGCAAGGAGACAGGAGCACTCATTGAGGTGTTTTTAATGGAACCTGCAGCTCCGACAGATTATGAATTAATGTTTCAAGCGAAAGGGCAATGTTCTTGGCTATGTATGATAGGAAATCTCAAGAAGTGGAAGGAAGGTTCTTTGAAGCGAGATTTTGATATAAAAGGGGAGCATCTTACACTTTCTGTACTGTTGAACTATGAGAAGAGTGCACATAGTGCTACAGGAACTAACTATTGGGTAGACTTTTCCTGGGATAATGCAAATATCAACTTTGCTGAAATTCTTGAAGTTGCAGGTGAATTACCAATTCCTCCTTATTTGAATCGTGAAACCGAAGAAAGCGATAAGTTAACCTATCAAACGGTTTATAGCAAGATAAAGGGTAGTGTAGCTGCACCTACGGCTGGACTCCATTTCACGGATGATGTTTTACGGGCAATAGAGGCTCGTGGGATTGAGCGTGAGGAAGTTACCTTACATGTAGGGGCCGGAACATTCAAACCTGTTAAGAGTAAGGAAATTTATGGGCATGAAATGCATACCGAATATATTGTAGTTCACCGTCATACGTTGGTAAATCTTATTAAGTATGAGTGTAAAGCTATAGCTGTAGGAACAACGAGTGTGAGGACTTTGGAAAGTCTTTATTACATGGGAGTCAAGTTAGAGAATAATCCTGATGCTACAGAAGAAGAATTACATGTAAGCCAGTGGGAACCTTATGAGAAAGAGCGTGAAGGTGGGCTGATAAATGGTATTACACCTGTCCATGCCATTCAAAATCTCATAGATTGGCTTGACAAAGCAGGTGTAGAAGTTTTACATAGTAGCACGCAGATACTCATAGCTCCAGGCTATGAATATAAGATTGTAAAGATGCTTGTTACTAATTTTCATCAACCTCAGAGCACATTGCTGCTTCTTGTGAGTGCTTTTGTTAAGGGAGATTGGAGGAAAATCTATGACTATGCCTTGGCTAATAACTTCCGATTCCTTAGTTATGGTGATAGCTCGTTGCTTATCCCCTAACTGGAATTATATGAAAAACGTTTGAAAAAGAAATAAAATGAAAAAGGGAGATACAGTAAGATTTCTAAGCGAGACTGGTGGAGGTAAGATTGTCGGTTTCCAAAGTAATAATATTGTACTTGTTGAAGACGAAGATGGTTTTCAGATTCCATTTCCTATCAATGATGTCGTTGTTGTAAGTAGTGATGACTACACATCTTCTAAACTTGTACAGGCTAAGTTCGACTCTGTAGGACAGAAACAAAATAAAGTCGTTAGCCAGCAGAATAATCGTAGCATAAAGTCGATGATGCATGAAGGACAAGATGAGATTATAGACGTCTTTGATGACAAGGTAGACAATGATGTTGTTGATGACAATAAAGAAATCTCTTTCAAAAAGCCTGTTGAGGAACGTAAAGGAGGAAATTCTTTGACGGCTTATCTTGCATTTGTACCTCTTGATATAAAGGATGTTGCATCTACTCGTTTCGAAACTTATTTTGTCAATGATAGCAACTACTATATGCAGTTCTGCTATATGACGGCAGAAGGGAATAGCTGGAATTTGAAATTTCAGGGCGAGGTAGAGCCCAATACTAAGCTATATATTGAAGAGTTTAGCCGTGAGGAACTTAATGATATGGCTCATATTGCTGTGCAGCTGATAGCTTATAAGCGTGAAAAACACTTTGTTCTTAAGCCCGGTATTGATGTGCAGTTCCGTCTTGATCCTGTAAAGTTTTACAAATTACACACCTTCCAAGATAATGACTTTTTTGAGACGCCGGCGTTGTTGTATGGTATCGTTGTCAATGATATTCCTGTGAAACCACTTGTTGTTGATGCTAAGGCATTGAAACGCGAGATGTATGCTGATAATGCTACTTTGCAGCAAGAAGCGGAGCAAGATAGTGTAAAAAGTTATGTTCGTCGCTATGAGAATGGTCAGAAGAAAGGCAATCCTTTTCTGATTAAACATCGCGATAATGGTGATATTGTTGTCATTGATCTGCACGCGGATGCATTACTTGATACTACGGCAGGTATGAGCTCAACCGATATTCTCAATTATCAATTAAAGAAATTTCGTGAAGTACTCGCTGAATATGATGGCAAGAAAGGTCAGAAACTTGTTTTCATCCATGGCAAAGGAGAAGGAGTTCTCCGCAGTGCTATTGTAAATGATTTGAAGTATAAATACAAAAAATACACCTATCAAGATGCCTCTTTCCAAGAATATGGTTATGGGGCGACTCAGGTTACAATCAGATAGATTATGAATTACGGATTTATCAAAGTTGCCAGTGCCATACCTTCCGTGAAGGTGGGCGATGTGAAATACAATACTTTGCAGATTGAAAATCTCATAGTACAGGCCGAAAGTCGTGGAGTTGAGATTGTTGTTTTTCCAGAACTGTCTATAACAGGTTATACCTGTCAGGATCTTTTCCGTCAGACCCTTCTGCTTGATGCCACGGATACAGCAGTGATGATGCTTCTTGATTTCTCGCGTAAGCTGAATGTCATTTCCATTGTTGGTGCTCCAATCCTTGTCGGCAATCTGCTTTTGAATTGTGCCTTAGTTATTCAGCAAGGCGAAATCCTTGGCATTATTCCAAAGACTTATCTTCCAAACTATAATGAGTTCTATGAGAAACGATGGTTTGCCTCATCACAGGATTTGCGTCCTACGGAAATTCGGTATGCAGGTCATAAATTACTTGTCTCTGCAGATCCAAAACTCTTTGTTACCTCTCAGGGGGTAAAATTTGGTATTGAAATTTGTGAAGATGTGTGGGCTCCTATTCCCCCAAGCAATCGCTTGGCGCTTTCGGGGGCAGATATTATCTTTAACCTTTCGGCAACTAATGAACTGATTGGTAAGCACAAATATCTCAAGAGTCTGTTGGCCCAGCAGAGTGCACGGATGATGAGTGGCTATGTTTATAGCAGTTGCGGATTTGGCGAGAGTACTCAAGATGTGGTATATGGAGGTAATGCACTCATTTATGAAAATGGTGTGTTGTTAGCTGAAGGAGAGCGCTTTTCCCTTACTCCTCAGTTAGTAGTGTCGCAGATTGATGTGGAGCGTCTTCGTGTCGAACGTTCTAATAACACAACATTTGTCAATGCCCAGCGCCAGGGGGTAATGAATGGCAGCGAAGTCTGGTGCCACGGCATTGATGTCAAGACCGATTTTTGTTTAGAACGCACCATTGATCCTTGTCCATTTATCCCCCAAGATGACGGATTGACGACTTCCTGTGAAGAGATATTCAATATCCAAGTGCTTGGCTTAGCTAAACGCTTAGTGCACACTGGTTGCAAACATGTTGTATTGGGGATTAGTGGCGGACTTGATTCCACACTGGCCTTGTTGGTATGCATCCGTACATTTGATAAGTTGCAGATGGATCGCAAGGGAATCATTGGGGTCACGATGCCTGGCTTTGGAACAACAGATCGCACCTATCAGAATGCAATTCAATTAATGGAAAGCCTGAAGATCACAATTCGCGAAATTCCGATAGCCAAGAGTGTCACGCAGCATTTTGAGGATATCGGCCATGATATGACTATTCATGATGTAACTTATGAGAACGGACAAGCTCGCGAACGAACACAAATACTGATGGATTTAAGCAATCAGGTCGGTGGTATGGTAATTGGCACAGGCGATCTTTCGGAGCTGGCTTTAGGCTGGGCCACTTATAATGGTGACCATATGAGCATGTATGGAGTCAATGCAAGTGTGCCAAAAACATTGATACAGTATCTCATGCGTTATGTGGCGACAACAATGTCAAGTAGGGTTTCTGATATCCTTATGGATATAATCGACACCCCAATCAGCCCGGAACTGATACCTGCTGATGCGGGCAATACTATTTGTCAAAAGACAGAAGACCTTGTAGGCCCCTATGAGCTGCATGACTTCTTTCTCTATTATTTCTTGCGTTTCGGTTTTCGGCCACGCAAAATATTCATGTTGGCACAGAAAGCATTTGCAGGTCATTATGATGACGAGGTGATTAAGAAATGGCTGACAACATTCTGTCGTCGTTTTTTCAGTCAGCAGTTCAAGCGTAGTTGTCTGCCTGATGGCCCGAAAGTCGGCAGTGTCAGCCTTAGTCCGCGTGGTGATTGGCGCATGCCGAGCGATGCAACGAGTGCATTGTGGTTAAAGGAATGTGAGGAGCTTTGATGCATGTCAGGTTTTGCATATCATTATCTTGATGTGTAGTTCGGGCTAAAGAAACAAAATAAAAAAAAACGTATATCCCATGAAAGATATACGTTTTTTATATTCAAGTATGTCTGTAATCTTACGGCTATTTGACAATACCTTTCTCCAAATATTCGGCCAAATTTGTTCTCACTTTTTCAGCTGCACCTTCAGAAGCAACCTTGGCCATATCGCTGTCTACCATAAGATTGACTAATTCCTCGAAGCTGGTTTTGCTGGGGTTCCAGCCCAATTCGGCCTTTGCCTTGGTGGGATCACCCCACAAGTTTACTACATCTGTAGGGCGATAGAAGTCGGGACTGACTTCTATCAGCACTTTACCCGTTGCTTTGTCAATGCCTTTTTCGTCCATTCCTTCACCAGTGAACTCTAATTCTATGCCTACACGTTTGAAAGCATAGTAGCAGAAATCGCGTACGCTATGTTGTACGCCTGTTGCTATGACAAAGTCCTCCGGCTTATCATTTTGCAGAATAAGCCACATGCACTCTACGTAATCTTTGGCATATCCCCAGTCACGCAATGAACTTAGATTTCCTAAATAAAGTTTCTCTTGCTTACCTTGTTTTATCCGGGCAGCTGCTAATGTAATCTTTCTGGTAACGAAAGTTTCTCCACGGCGTTCACTTTCATGGTTGAACAGGATGCCTGAACAGCAGAACATGTTGTATGCATCACGGTATTCACGTACAATCCAGAAACCATATTGTTTGGCAACAGCGTATGGACTGTAAGGATGGAATGGTGTGTTTTCATTCTGTGGAACTTCTTCTACCTTACCATAAAGTTCTGATGTACTTGCTTGATAGATGCGACAGCTGTCTGTAAGTCCTAATTGGCGCACGGCTTCCAGCACACGTAATACGCCAACTGCATCCACATCAGCAGTGAATTCTGGTGAGTCAAAGCTCACCTGTACATGGCTTTGGGCTGCCAGATTATAAATTTCTGTAGGTTGAACTTTACCGATTACTCCAAGGATACTCATGGAGTCTCCTAAGTCTGCATAGTGCAAATGGAAATGGGGGCGGCCTTCAAGGTGGGCGATGCGTTCGCGATAGTCTACTGATGATCGGCGAATTGTGCCATGAACTTCATAACCTTTCTCCAAAAGGAATTCGGCCAAATAGGAACCGTCCTGTCCTGTAATTCCTGTTATAAGTGCTACTTTTCTATTCATTTTGCTTTTATTTTTGCTCAGAAAACTGCTTGATGCGTTGCTCTTCTGAAAGTTTGCAGATTAATAAACGGTTGTCATTCTCGGCAATGATATAGCCATCAAGCCCTTGTATAATAACTTGTTTTTCGCTCATCGTGTGGACAATGCAATTGTGAGAATCATATAAACGAATGTCATTGCCAATCAAGCTGTTTCCATAAAGATCTTTTTTACTTTGTTCAACTAAGCTTCCCCAAGTGCCAAGATCGCTCCAGCCAAAGTCAGCAGGGCATACGAATATCTCTTCAGCCTTCTCCATAATGGCATAGTCTACAGAGATGTTCTCACATTCCGGATAGCATTTATCGATGTTTTCCTGTTCTTCTGGAGTGCCATAGATATGTTCCATGCCTTCAAAGACCTTGGATATCGCAGGCTGATATACTCTGAAAGCATTGACTATCGTACTGACACTCCAGATAAATACACCTGCATTCCAGAAGAAATTGTTCTGTTGAATATACTTCTTTGCTGTTTCAATATCTGGTTTTTCCCGGAAAGAATCTACACGGAAAATCTCTTTGTTGCGCGGAGAGGATACCGATAAATCAGCCTGTATATAGCCGTAGCCCGTCTCCGGACGATTAGGTTTCATACCCAATGTTACGATAGCATCGGTTTCGCCAGTGAATTTCAGGCATGAAGTGATGACACGCTGAAATTCAACGGTGTCAGTAACAATATGGTCACTGGGCGTTACAACAACATTAGCTTTGGGATTCTTTGATTTAATTCGCCAGCTGACATATGCAATACATGGAGCCGTATTGCGCCGACATGGTTCTAACAAAATATTTTCTGTAGGAACATCCGGCAACTGCTCACGACAGAGCTCTAAGTATTTTTTATTGGTTACTATCCATATGTTTTCAGGTAAACATATGCCTTGAAAGCGGTCATAGGTCAATTGGAGCAGAGAACGACCAACTCCTAACACATCAATAAACTGCTTGGGGCATTCTGTTGTACTCATGGGCCAGAAGCGACTGCCTATGCCTCCGGCCATGATAACTATGTGATTTCTTTTATCTGTCATTTTATTCATAATATTATTCTGCCTCAAAATTACATAATTTCTTTAAAATATACAAATGATATTGATTGAAATTAGCTGCGACTTAGACTTGGCATATTGCACATGGTGTGTTAACCTTCATTTTATGTGCACGTTATCTGCATTTCTAATCTGCATCAGATCATCGGGTAATCTATGTCATTTTAGAACGCAATCTGCGTCAAATCATGAGACGATTTGACGCAGATTGAAAACTTATATGCGATAGATTGATTATCAATATGATATATTGCTTTATTCAACTATCTTCACCATGTTGAATGAACTGATTTTATCATCGGGACTGACTTTGGCATTAATACGGAAAAGACTCTTCCCATTCTTTGATGTATCCTCGAATTCCTTTGTCTGAACCGCAGAGAATTTTACCGTATATTCATATTCTCCTTCGCCCACTTCTTTCTTGTCAATGGCATAATCATTATTGATGTGCCAATTCATGTTGGTCATATCGTCTTTCCATATCTTGTCGAGGAAGGTAGCAACGTCATTCTTTGTAGCGTCAGTTTTACCTAAGAAAGAAGTCATAAGAGTCTCACATGTATTTGTCAGTGCTATTTCATCACGTGAGTTTATGCTCTGGAAGAAATGACGGAACAAGCTACTCAGCATCTGTTTCTCCTCCGGTTGGATAGTCTTGGCATTCAGACTTTTAATGCCGTCTTTAGCCTCGTCCACGTGCTCTCCGTTGGGATGATCCTGCAGATAGGTGTTGTAAGCATCCAATGTGTTGGTTGTTGATACGTTAGCCCAGTCGATAGAGTCAATCTTATGCTCGGCTTCAGCCTTGTGAGGAGAGTCAGGATGGTTGGCAATATAAGCTTCAAGAAGCGATTTTGAATTGCTCACCAAGGCGTTAGTCCAGTCTTTATCACCCTGCTGTAGCATAAACAGGTGGGCCTGTATGCTGTCGACATGTGCTTTAGGAGCATCGGTGAAAGTGTCAAGATAGGCCTGCAACACGGCCGGATCGGCCGATTTCATGGCGTATTCATATTCACTTTGTTCTTTACTGACCTGTGCATCACGATAGAAATAGAAGATTAGTCCACCGGCAATCAAAGCAATCACAAGACAGATAATAAGTACGTTTTTCGTGCCATCTTTCTTGTTTTCTTCGTTGGAAGATTGCGGGTTGTCGGTCTTCTTTGTGGGTGGAATAGGGGGAGGTGGCGTTGTTGCAGGTTTTATTTTCCCAGCAATTTCCACACCACATTTAGGACAAAATGGAGCCTTGTCACTGACAGGGTTTCCACATTCCGGGCATTTTATTATAGCCATATTGTTCAGTTTGTTATTTGTTATGATTAGTGTTTGAATTTAATTTCACGCAGGCTGTGCTTATCCATAAAGCGACTTTTGTCCACATATCCATTGACGCCATTGATTCTTCCTTTACCAGTGTATTGCCATATGGTGTAGTCGCGATCATCTGCCAATACGGGTATGCGTTGCGTATATTGTGCAATCATCAGCTTGTAATCGTCAATTTTTCCTAATAGATAGTTGTTATAGAAGTTGACAAAGGTGTAGAGTAACGGCTTCTGGTTATAAGCTTTCTCGACCATATGAAGGAACTTGAACAGAGAATCGCAGAATTCTTCAGTGCCAAGTCCGCTCTTCGTCTCAATATCTATCATAGGAATTAAATCCTGTTCGCTTGGACGACACTGTGTCATGAAATTGAGTAATTGTTTGTTGAGATCGGTTTTGGGGCGGAAGAAATGGTATGAACCCACTTTCAGCCCGTATTTATGAGCCAGTTCGATATTGCTTTCGTATTTATGGTCAATGCGATCACCGCCCTCGGTTGCTTTCAAATAGACATAAGCCATCTTTGAATTGTCTCCCACAGTCTCCCAGAAAACATCTCCTTGATAGTGGCTTAAATCAATTCCATGTACGTGGGTGCATGTGTCTTCACACTGAATGTAGTTTTGAGCATTCATGACCATGGATGTGAAAAAAGTAAAGAAGGCTATTGAATATAATTTTTTTAATCTCATATTTGCAAAATTACAGCAAAAGCCTATAATGACAAAATAAATTAATTATATTTTGCTTATTCTTCAATCTCAGAAAGACTGCGTGAGAAATTCAACAGAAAATTACTGGTTGTTTCAAGAGGGGCATAATCCATATAGCGCATACTACGTCGCAGGTTTCGCCGTAATAGCTTCTGATTGTTATGTACAAAGACACTGTTCCCTTGTCTGAAGTGCCATTCTTCTGTGTCTTGTTCAATGTTGCAGATAGAGCGAAGCGTCAGTTTTATAGCCTTTCTCTCTATTTGTTTTACGAATGGTAGTTCTTCTTTGTCAAAGCCGAATAGGGCTATCAGAATATTCCCCTGTAGTTGTGCAAAGCGTGAAATATGCAGTTTGGAAAGCCAACGCTCCAATTTGATAAAGTCAACTTTGTCCCCACGGGAGCGGAGATATTGTCCCAATTGTATGATGCCACGCACAGGAATGCCATGATTCATAGTTGCATTGACATTGGCAATGATGATGCGGAGCAGATAGACAGTTTCAATAGAGGAGTCTGCGGCTTGTGATTCTGCTTTTTGAATTTTCTTCAATCTCTTGTTCAGCAGCGGATTTGATAATGTCACTTCTCCCGCTGGCATGTCGGCAATATTCTTCATTAATGCCATAAGCTTCTTCATTTTGAACCTTGACATGGGTTCCTGTTCTTCCTTGGTTTGGAAGTTATCAATTCTAAGTTTTGTAAAGAGATTGCGTTGAATGATATTCATAGTGTGGTGACCTGTTATTTAAGAAAATCTCTTGGGGTATCGTAACATGATTGACATGAAGGCAGCAAAGCCTATTGCCATGGGATAATAAAGATAAGGAAGAATTTGGATAGGGCTTACTCCTGACAGACCGGCAGCCAACAACATCTGCACACCATAGGGGATAAGACCTTGCACACAGCAGGAGAATGTGTCAAGAATACTGGCTGCCTTCCGATTGTCAACGCCATATCTGTCGCCGATTTTCTTGGCAATGGAGCCTACGGTCAATATGGCAACTGTATTGTTTGCGGTGCAGATATTGACAAAGGAGACAAGAGTCGCTATGGCAAGTTCTGCACCACGCTTTCCATTTACCTTATTGGTAATCTTGCTGATGATGTAATCAATGCCGCCATTCTCGCGGATAATTTCAAGCATACCGCCAGCCATCATCGCTATAATGACGAGTTCACCCATGCCTAATACACCGTCGCCCATTGCAGCAAACCAACCATATATGCTGTAAGTACCGGTGGCTATGCCAATGACTCCGCAAAGAAAAAGACCTAAGGTCAATACAGCCATGACGTTCATTCCGGCAATTGCTGCTATCAGAACAAGGAGATAGGGGAGTATCTTGACGTATTCTACGGGTGGCACTGTTGCCGGTGTACTGACGTTGGCTCCTAAAAAGAAATAGATGACAAGGATAATCAGGGCTGCAGGAGCCACAATCATTGAGTTTACATGAAACTTATCTTTCATCAAACAGCCTTGTGTCTGCGTTGCAACAACTGTAGTGTCGGAGATAAATGACAGATTATCGCCGAAATATGCGCCTCCGACAATCACTGCAGTCATCATAGCTACATTGAAATCTGTTGAGTGTGCCACGCCCGCTGCTATTGGAACAAGTGCAACAACAGTGCCGACACTCGTGCCGATAGATATGGAAATAAAGCAAGCTGCAAGAAAAAGACCAGGCAAGAGCATTGTACTTGGCAGGTAATTCAGTGTGAAATTGACTGTAGCATCAATGGCTCCCATACTTTTAGCCGATGCAGCAAAAGCACCGGCTAATACATAAATCCAGAGCATGAGCATGAGGTTACTGGCACCGGCACCACGACTGAAGGTGTCAATCCTTTTCTTTATTGGAAGTCCTCCCGATATAATGATAGCATAGATGCTTGACAACATGAAAGCTACAGAGAGAGAAAGGTTGGGCTCGTTCTTCTCTTTGTCAACCGAATAGATTGTAAACATCAGGATGAATACAATCAATACAAATAGTGGCGATAGTGCCAGAAGTCCTTTTTTCGTGCTCAATTTTAATTGTTATAATGTTACACCATTCTTGAATATGGCAATTTCTCTGTATCCATTCATCTCGTTTTTCACTTTCTCTCCATTTGCAGTAGCGATAACCTTATCTATGAAATCATTTCGAAGAGTCAGCATGTCGACACCTTCCACAAGTTTTCCCGCATTAAAGTCAATCCAGTTCTGCTTTGATTTGAAGAGTTGTGAGTTGGTACTTATTTTCATTGTGGGCACGAAAGTGCCGAATGGGGTACCACGCCCTGTTGTGAATAAAACCATTTGGCAGCCTGAAGCAGCCAATGCTGTTGATGCAACCAAGTCATTTCCTGGTGCAGAAAGCAGGTTAAGCCCATTAGTTTTCAAACGTTCTGCATACTCAAGCACACCGCTGACAGGTGCATGTCCGCATTTCTGTGTACAGCCTAAAGCCTTATCTTCAAGTGTTGATATGCCACCTGCCTTGTTTCCCGGAGAGGGATTTTCGCCTACAGGCTCACCATGACTGAGGAAATATTCTTTGAAATTATTAATCAGATGAACTGTTTTTTGAAATAAATCAGCTGTCTGACAACGGTTCATGAGAATGGTTTCGGCCCCAAACATTTCCGGTACTTCTGTGAGAATAGTTGTTCCTCCCTGTGCTATCAACCAGTCAGAGAACTCTCCTACGAGTGGATTAGCAGTTATTCCGCTGAAGCCGTCACTGCCACCGCACTTCAAACCGATGCGGAGTTTGCTGACAGGGACTTCTTCACGTTTGTCTTGAGCTGCTGTTATATATAGCTTTCTCAAGATTTTCATGCCTTCTTCAACCTCATCTCCCTCCACACGTTGGGTCACAAGAAGCTGTATTCGTTCTCTGTCATAATCGCCCAACATCTTCATAAAATCCTCGGGCTGATTGTTTTCACATCCCAATGACAGTACTAAAACAGCTCCGGCATTAGGATGTAGGCAGATATCGCGAAGCACTTTACGTGTGTTTTCGTGGTCGGCTCCTAATTGTGAACAGCCGTAATTATGGTGCCAGGCATGTATGGCATCAATGCCTTTGAGCTGAGTTTCCTGTTCAAGTTGACGGGCAAGGCGTTCTGCAATGCCATTTACACAGCCTACAGTCGGTACAATCCATATTTCATTTCGAATGCCAACCTCACCGTTCTTACGCATAAATCCTTTGAAAGATCTGTCTTCCTGTTCTATAGAAAGTGGCTTTATCGCAGGATGATATTCATATTCCAGCGTACCGGAAAGGTTCGTCTGTATATTGTTTTCATTCACCCATTCACCGGCTTTCAAATTCTCTTTGGCACGACCAATAGGATATCCGTATTTGATAATCGGTTTATCTTTGGGCGTATCACATAGAAGGATTTTGTGACCGGCAGGAGTATTCCTAAGTGCTTGAACAGCATGGTTGCCGATTTTGATTTC
>ERZ772955.747-NODE-747-length-23565-cov-3.243684_pt1 | contig 23565 bp, 19 predicted proteins | sample MGYA00511133_ERZ772955 | MGnify/ENA primary metagenome ERZ772955 (study PRJEB29015, sample SAMEA2737914) | human oral metagenome | biome: human oral; feature: human-associated habitat; material: dental | place: China | collected 2149 ... | reverse complement strand
TATTAAACAGTTGGGCAACAATCTGACCTACACCAAATAAAACCGCTATTAAAACGAGAAAAACCAAACCGAGGCTGGCATAATTATCTAAACCCTTATTTACTTGAAATAAGAATAAAGTCGCAACAGCTATGGTATCCAAAACTAAAAAACTGATAAGCAAATAGGAAATCTGCTTATAATAATTGACTAAAAATTTCATTACTCTTTCTACAGAAACTATTATCTAACTTTTTAAAAGGTTCGATAAATACTTTCTAACTTTTTTTGCTAGGCTCTTATGAGCCAGTTTTCCTTTCTGCTGGTTTAATTGTTCTGCTTCTCTTTGTAAGTCTAAAAGAGCAGGCAGTGGGGTTCTAGGCATGATTTTAAAATCATAGTCCTGATCCCAAGCCAAATAAACCAATAAACTTTCTAAAACTTGAGGTTCTATTTGAGCTGATAACTGGTAGTCATTTTGAAAAAGACTAATCAGGGCAGGAGGCTTCAACCAAAGGAAGCCTCCATACACCCTAGTAAAAACAGGATATTGTTCAAAATCAAAAGTTTTCTGGCAATGGAACTCCTGCCAAATTGCAGCCATTTCTTTCCGATATGTATTTTGCTCAAACAAGCCATACCTGACTAAACTTGGAAGATCTGGTATAACGAGGCCAAGCTTACCACCTTGTTCCAATGCTTTAATACTAGCATTGGCATTTTCAAACATCATCTCCATCAGTTCTCTACGCATCAAATTATCAAGCTGAAGCATTCCATCTACTAAAATTGCAGTAGAAATATGCCCAACAAAAGCAAATTGCTGCAGCAACTCACTCTGTTCAAGCATCGCCTGCATAGGATTTTCTTTTTTTCCAAAAAGAACCTGATAGCGGTCTGATACGTTTCCCAAAAGCTGAGCAAAGATTTCTTCGTCAGCTGTCGTCACCACAAATTGGTATTGTAGAGAAAGATCTTCCCATTTTTCTTTAAATTGCTCGAAGACTTGAAGGTCTGTCACATGAATATGAAGAGCTACCGGCTTTTCTGGCGAGTCATTCTTATCATCTATCGAAAGCTGCTTATCCTGCAAAAGGCAGGGTACATCTGGACCAACATATTCAAATATATGCTCAGAAATTAAAGAAACAGGATAAGAAGTTCTCTCTTTGATTTCTTCCAGCAGATACCTCGCAGAAAAGGGATTGCCACTGATAGCTTTCACTTTCAAAAAGGGAACCTTTTTCTCAAGAATAGTAAAAGGCTTATAATACGTAAAATCTGGATGGATTAAATCCGCTGCTTCTTCTAGACGAGTATCAAATAAAGCTTGATAGCTAAAACCTGCCTCTGTAAAATATTGGGTGAATTTGGTCTCATAGTGGTCAATCACATCTTGAACATCAGTAAAATCTTTTACCTGTTCCCAAAATTCTTGAAAAGAAATTGCCCTCAATATCTGCTGCTTAAAGGTAACAAAGTAACTCTGCAGATGTTCTTCAAAATACTTTGTTTTTCGAAAGTTGGTCATGCCCCAAAAATCAACCTGAGTATCCATTTCAAAACGCTTATAAATAGGCTCCAAATCCCAGAGTGGACCAAAACAAGTATCATTCATCAAAGTCAGAGAGTCGTAGGTTTTGAGCTCCTCAAAACCTACGGCACTCATTCCATCCCGCCAAGCCGCAAAATCATAACCTTGATTGTCCCGCTCCAACACATTGCTTATCCCAAATTCGTCGTGCAACTTTTTCTTAATTGCTTCTTCAATATGACTATTTGAAATAAAAATGATTTTAGAAAACAGGAGCTTGAGCTGTTCTAATTGGTAGAAGACATGATTACTCACGCGCTTGTATTTATTAAAATGAACATAGAGTAATATTCGTTCCATGAAAACACCTTATCATTTTATTGAGAGATTTCCCAGACCCCATTACGCTGAATCAATCCCGTTGCTGAGTCTTTTGCAGAGGTATCGTCATCTTCAATATCTCGTCGGCTGATAATAAGGACCGGAGTATTCTTAGAATCTGCAAAGGCTAAAATCTGATTCTCTTCATCACGCACAGAAACCTGCAATTTCAATTTTGCATGATTGATTTGGGAAAGATGGCACTTGTATTTAAGTGTCTTTTTTCCTGTTCCTTCTGTCAAATTATCCATTGAATTATCATTATACAACCAAATGGTCCGGTCGATATCAGTCAGTGAAAAAGCTATGTAGGTTGCCATATTCTGATTGACTTGATAGCTAATTTCAAATTCAATTTCTTCAGTTGGTGCTGTCTGAGGAGAGCTTAGTAGACGAACCTCTAAATCAGATACTGCCTCAGATTCCTTTTCAGCGACATAATCTTCGTTCATGGCTTTTGTGTCAGTTGCATTATCCAGACTGTATTGGTTAGCTACATCATCTGGATTTCCGACAACTTTGACTAATCCATTTTCAATCAAAACAGCTTTATTACAATACTTTTTGACGGCATTCATATCGTGAGTTACTAAAATAGTTGTCTTTCCTGAATGCTTCCGTTCCATGAAATAATCATTACACTTGCGCTGAAAGGCTTCGTCCCCCACAGCCAGAACCTCATCCAAAATCAGAATGTCCCCTTGAGCCTTGATTGCAACTGAAAAAGCCAAGCGAACCTGCATCCCGCTAGAATAATTTTTAAGTTTTTGATTCATAAACTCACCCAGCTCAGCAAACTCCACGATATCATCGTACATGGCATCTACTTCTTCAGTTGAGAAGCCCAGCATAGCGCCATTCATATAGACATTTTCCCGGCCGGTCAGCTCTGGATTGAAGCCGACACCCAGCTCAATAAAGGAAACCAACTTGCCATCAATGGTCACTGTGCCCTTTTCGGGAATATAAATCTCTGAAATAATTTTCAGAAGAGTGGACTTGCCCGAACCGTTTCGCCCAACAATTCCATAGAAATCTCCCTTTTCCACTTCGAAGGAAATATCCTTAAGAACGTTCTGCTCTTTGTAACCCTTGATGCCTCGAAAACGGTTGACTAGGCTTGTTCTTAGACTTTGTGTTGACTCTGTTGGCAGTTTAAAAAACTTACTAACATGGTCAACTTTTACTGCAATATTATTTGACATTATAAAATCTCCGCAAATCTCTTAGCATTTTTATTAAAGATATAATATCCAAGCCCAAATATCACTACTGGCAGTAAATAAGGAATTAGAGCAATCCAGTAATGGTCCATCAAATCCCAGCCTCGAGTACTGCCTGAAAAAACGATAAAATGACGAAGATCTTGAATAATCTGAGCCATTGGATTCAGCATCATCAGCTTAGCGACTAAAACATGCCCACCCTTCAGGATATAAGTCAGTGAATAAATAATCGGTGTCGCATACAGGCCTGCCTGCAAAACCACTTCCCAAATGGGTCCAATATCACGATATTTGACAAAAAGTGTCGCCAACATAAAGGCAAAACCAGCTGAAATCAAAACTAATTCCAGAAAAAGCGGGATAATAACTAGCCATCCTAGCGTGATTGATACTCCATTAATCAGAGCAAAAGCAAAAACAACCAACAAATTGATCGCATAGTTAATCGCTGCACCAGTAATAGCCGAAAAAACGATAATTGATTTAGAAAAATTCAGCTTTCGCAGTAAGTCCCCTCGCGCAACAATGGACATCATGCCCATATTAGTCGCTTCTGAGAAAAAGTTCCAAGTCACCATCCCTAAGAGAAGCGATACTGCATAATGAGGCGTTCCATCATCAAAACGCAGGAAACGAACGAAAACAAGATACATAATGGTAAAAAGCATTAAGGGTTTTAAAATCGACCACAAATGCCCAATGAAACTGCCTTGATAACGCAATTTGAAGTCTGTTTTAACCAATTCTCTCAAGAGAATCCAGTTTTTTTGGCTAAAATAATCTAGCATGCATATTACTCCTTATAAGCAAATTTTGTGAGAATGAGTGTCGTGAAAACTAAAGTATGAAAGGCACGATTTTTTCTGTAGCCATACTTTCGAATACGTCGCAGCCGCTCTGCAAAAGGAGCTTCCATGATTGTCACAAAATTTTCAATAATTTCTCTATTTTCAGTTGTCAGAGGCTGGCTGAGAAGGTTGCGAGCCTGAGTCTGACTGTCTTTTATCAATTTCCAATATTTAGCAAATAGACGGCTAGGATGAATCCAGTTCTTCATTCGCTTGCGTAAAGTCCGGGCTCCTAACACATTATTCGAATGCTGGCGGTAGAGTTCACCTGGCTGATCCAGATAAACGAGTTGCCCAAAGGCCGAAGCCAACAAGCCTAGATACCAATCGTGCATAAGCAGTTCATGCTCCTCCTGCCCTGTCCACAAATCAGCCAGGGCGCGGTTGATCATCGAAACGCCACCCGTCACCGTATTTTCCGTCAATTCTTGAATCAATTCTGTATTGGCATGGTCAGACTGCGTCCGAATCATACTTTCGTGAACAACATTTAGCTCCTGATCTACTACTTTTAAATCCGTATAAACCAGCAAAGGTACGGAAGCATCATAGTTTTCTGCTGCCGCCAACTGAATCGCCAACTTATCTGGCAACCAGACATCATCCTGATCACTAAAAAAGTAAACATCCGAATCCTGATATTTAAGCAAGTTATGAAAACTCTTAATGACACCCAAATTTTGAACTTCTTCTGGATTGATAAAGAAGATCCGGTCGTCCTGATGGCAAAAATCCTCAATAATCGCTCGTGTCCCATCACTAGAGCCGTCATCTCGAATCAAGAGCTGCCAGTCCCTATAAGTTTGGGCTTGAATACTTTCAATCTGCTCTGCCAGAAACTGATCACCATTATAGGTTGACAGAAGAATGGTCACTTTCATGATAAAAATAGCTCCTCGTATTCACCCACAATTTTTTCCCAGGTGTAGTTTTCTTTCATATTTTCTCTGGCTGCCTGACCTAGCTCAGAAAAGGCTGTTTGAGCATCTACTCGGTCAATCAGCTGGGCCAACTGCCCCTCTTCTTTTTGCCAATACAAAGCTGTTTCTTGGGCTACTTGATGGTTGAAGTCCACGTCCAAAACCAAATTGGCATCAGTCTGGGCCAGAGCTTCCAGAAGTCCAGGATTAGTTCCACCGACTTCGTGTCCATGCAAATAGGCAAAGGCTTGATTGCGGATATATTTGAGTAGTTCCTGATCATAGACTGTCCCGACAAACTTAATCCGAGCATCCTTATCAAAACCCGTTTTTTGCTTAAGCTCTTCATAATAAGGATTTCCCTCATGATTGCAAATAATCAGCAAGTAACGTTGGGTTTTGGATTTTATAAATTCCTGAATGATAGTCTCGTAGTTGTTTTCTGGCACAAAACGTCCAACAATCAAATAATATTCCTTTTCTCTGCTCTGCCATTTCTCAAAAAAATCACGCACGCGAGCATCCTGAGAGTCAAGAGAAGATAGCTGGAGATCTGTTCCATAAGCAATGAAAGCCGTCTTAGACCAAGGATAGGACTGTTTTATATAACTTTCAATGCCTTGGTTGTCCGCAATGACCAGATCAGCATGCTTGGTCATAACCTTCTCAGAATATTTAAGATAGGCTTGAACTGGCTTAGGCCACTTGGCCCGCTTCCATTCCAGACCATCTGGATTGATAAAGAAAGTCCCGCCCACTTTATGAATTTTATGTGCAAAAGGCGCCACAAAGGCTCCAATCGTATTGCCTAAAATATAAAAAATTGGACGCTCAATCTGCTGCTCTTGCACTAGCTTTAGAGAATAATTGATGGCCATCATATCATAAGCAATCACCCGAGCCGGCCCCAACTTAGGAGCCTTAACGGTGAAGCAATCCACTCCCTTGTAATCAAAATGATGAAAAGCTTCATCATCTGACAAACAAGCTACATGATACTGGATTTGGGAAGAAACCTTATTTTCTACTAATTTTTCAACAAAAGTTTCAAATCCGCCATATTTAGCAGGAAGTCCGCGACTCCCAATGATGAAGACATGTCTCATGCTTTTCCTCTATTCAAAGATTTACAATCTAGTCTATTATATCATTTTCTTGGTGATTTGTGAGCTACAGAGAAAAAAGTCGAACAAATCATAATATCGCCTAAGCAAAATTATTGTTTGATTCGACTTTCATATCATTCGTAGTCGGCTACTACCACTTAAAAAGATTCTTTAACTTTTAAAACAACTTATTTTTTTCTTTACTTTGTTCAAGAGAGTACTTATTGGCGAAAGGGAAGTACGCGGTTCAAATAAAAATTTTATATGTCGCAAAGAATGTCCACTATTAGTGTCAGACTGAGCGATTTCCTCTAAGATGTCATGATAAACACTGGAAACCTTGTAAAGATTCTTTACTCTCTCTATGTTATCTAAAGAGCGCTTCTTCAAGTATTCGAAATTCTCTAAACATTGCTGGATTTGATTTGTTAATTCATCTACATTTCCCGTAGGATAGAGTTGGCCTTCCTCGAACATTTCATAAGCTGACAAATGGCCTGGATTATCTGATAGGATGGTTGGCAAGCCATTCATAATGGATTCTATGTAGACTAGACCAAAGGTCTCCATAGCAGATGGAAATACTGCTATATCAGCCGTTGTTGCTTCAGCCCAGGGATTATCATGATATCCTAAAAACTGGATATTTTCTAACTGATGTTCATCTATATAGGAGTCACACTTATTCTTATATTCATTGTCCCAAGCCCCAATAAAGACTAGTTCCGGTCTTGGCTGAGAGAGTTTTGCATAAGCTTGAAGGAGTTCTAGTTGATTTTTTCTCTCTGTCAGACGACCAACCGACAGAATACGACACTCAGTTCCAGCAAGTTTTTGCTCCATTTCGACTTCAATCTCAGTAAACGGGGCAAAGGAATGAATTTCTCTATGAGGAAGAAGTTGCCCTAGGCTTTTTTGCAGAGAACCTGTCACCGCAAAAATCTCCTGAGAATATTCATCTACAAAATCAATTTTCTCTTTATAATAACCAAATTCTCCCTCAGGAAATTCATGAATCAGCCAAAAATGCGGAATATCCTCACAAGCTGCTGCTACTGCTCCTTGAAACATATTAACTGTATTTGTAATGACCAAGTCAATATGGTTATGTAGCATTAACTTTCTCAGCGCAGCAATATTTTCTTGGTAAGAGTTTACCCTCTCTTCATGAGTTCCAGGAAGACCACCTGGTGCATCCTCCCACCACCATTTGACAGATGGCAGAGCAATGGTTCTAATTCCTTCTTTTGCAAGAGTAGAAATATAGTCTTGCTGGACTTGGACATGATAATCTGGTATCGCATTGATAACGTGATAGCCATCTTGAACCAAATACTTCATCAGATGGAAAATAGAAATCTCTGCCCCATTATCCAAGGTTCCAGTCGGCGAAATGAATAAAATGTTTTTCTTCATAGCTTATCCTTACCAATTCCAATAGAATGGAATCATTAAATAGATTGAAATTAAAAAGTTAGCTGACAAAGTGCCTATAAGCAAGTTTTTAACTGTCCGCTCCTGAATCTCTAGCTTGCCCATATTCGCAAGAAGGGGTAAGAAGAGAATTAGGAAAGGCGTAAAATAGCGGCCCTGAGTTCCAACGGATATCTGAGCACCTTTTCCTAAAACAATTGGAGTCCACTCTAGGTACATGATAGTGACAACAGCAATGACCTGCAAAAGGAAAAGATACGCAGAGACAGTTGCATAGGACTTCGTCATAAAATCCTTCTTGGACTGCAAGAAAATGATAGTCAGTACCGCTACATCAAGAAAGATTAGCCACAGGGGCAACTGAATGGTGAAATTACCCAAAAATCCAAAGAGACCAATAGTCAATATGGTATTGAGGTCACCGTTCATGCGCTGTTTAAACAAAGTGTTGAGCAGAACCCTACTGTAGTGGAAAATCCCTCCTTGATGGCGGACAACCAGATGCAAGGCTAATAAAACTGCGACAAGAGCCAAACTGTAAAAAACATAACGATGACGACCGATAAATGCCTTGGTCGCAAGAAAAGGCTTGTTCAAAACTGCTAAGAATCCTTCCATTTCAAAATCAATGAAAGGCAACAAGCCCAATAACAGAACATTGTTTAATTTGGTTGCAAAGAGTCCAACAGATATAATCAAAAGCTGGATAAAATTCTTATTGGTAAATTTCTTGCTGGAAGCAATATTAGTGAAAAAACCAATAACTAGCATAAGCTCCAAGTAGTTCATTACATCGTAGGAGAGAGAAGCTGCCTGTTGAACCATAATTGGCAGAAGTGAAATGAAAAAGAGAGCTTTCTTGCCGTACTTAAAATACTTAATCAGGAAGTAAACTCCCAAAATATAGGCTATGGCGTTAAAAAATCGCCCCATCATGATAATAACTCCCACTGATGGATAGATAAACGATCCCAAGGTCATGCCAATGAGCTGCGGTAAAAAGGAAAGAGTCTTGAGATTAATCCCCAAAGTAGACTCTTCCTGAGATAAATCCAATTTTTCCGTAAAAAGCTTCTTGTACTCTCTTGGAGAAACATGCGGTTCCGCAGAGATATTTTCCATCCACTTGTAGGTTTTCTCTGTCGGTTTATGGAAAATCTCCCAAGTCATACGGGCGTGATTCGTTTCATCTGGAACACGATTGATCGGTTGAATCACCATAAATGTCAAGACAAAGACTGTCGCCAAGACCAAAAAGATATTTTCTATTTTTATCGTCTTACTTCTTTTCAAAATCATTCACCATTTCATCTTTACTATCTAAACTGCAGTTTTCAAGAACAAAATCATAGGCATTTTCTGCTAATTCCTGACGTAGGTCAGACGAAAGAATCAAACTCTCTAACTTTTCTTTCCACTCCCCGTCTTTAGCCAAAAGTCCAGTCTCCCCATCTTTAACCATATCAGAGAAGGCTCCAATATGACTAGCAACTGTAGGAACTTTTACTAAGGCAGCCTCCATCCATTTGATTTCAGACTTAGCCCGATTAAAGACCGAGTCAACCAGCGGCGCTAAATTGATAGCTACCCTACTAATTAGCTGAGGTAAATCCTTCCAGTCAACATAGTCATGGACAACAATCTGCTGTTGGTAAGGCTTCATATCCTCTGGAATATCTAAATGGCCGACAATATGGAGTTCCACATTTTTGTAAGTTTCAAGCAAGGATTGGATGGTTGGCTTTATCAATTCAAAATTTTCATTATGACTGATAGAGCCTGAAAAATAACCAATCTTGACTTTTGAATCCTGCTGACTATAATCTTTGATAAAGTGAGAACTGATTTCAATCAAGTCACTGGAAACTCGGTTTCTGTTCAGCAACACCTTATCTTTATATTTAAGCAGCTCTTCCTTCAGTTGGAAAGTCGAAGTAATCGCTCCATCACAGGCAGCTAACATCTTGCCATAATTTTTAACACCAGCATCATAGTTGCCCTTGTCCTTCTCTGACAAGCCTTGAGTATAGCTCAGCTGATCTGTATAAACTGTATCAAAAACCAAATCATCAATGTCAAAATAAACTGGTTTTTTATCTCTTTTAGCTGTATCACACAAGAATTGAAGTTGATAAGACCATGGAGCCCGATAGATGATAATATGACTTGCATATCGAGCCTGAGAAATCTCAAATTCTGATACATTTACTACTTTGACCGTGAAGCCGTTTTTTCGCAACTGTTCTGCTTTGTTCAGCACTCGGTAGCGTGTACATTGCGGAATGATATTTTCAACCCCATCTATAATCAAGATATATTGTTCTCTGGATATTGATTTGAATTTTTGTACAATATTTTCTAATATTTCAACTGGATAATCTGTTTTCATTTGTACATAATTGAGCAAATCAGGTATTTCTGTTCGTCTTTCCAGTCCCTGCCAACGAAATTGTTGCGCATTATAATTTTGTAATGAGGTGTATTTAACCAAAGGACTACCAGCTCTTAACATTCTCAAAGGATGAATATACATGGCGCTGTCTTTATTTTCAGACACCAAAGCATCATATCGATAACCCAAATCTGCGAAATACTTAGTAAAAGTTGTTTCATGTTTCCCAATAGCCTTATCGCGTGAATCCGTATCGGTTAGGTTATTCCAATAGTCGAAAAATTCCTCTGACCGAAGCAATAAAGGCTCAATGACAAGAAAATAAGACTGCAGATGTTCTGGAATATAGCCATATTGATTGAAATTTGTGGCATCTTCTTGTACTTCACCAAAGGAAATTCCCCAGAAATCAAGGTTTCTCTCCGCCATTGTTTGGAAGACCTCATTCAAATCTCGCATTGGACCAATATTTGTATCATTGACTAGCAAGAGTTGAGAAGAAGTTTGCAGCTTTTCCTTACCAATGGTTAAAATACCTTCCCTAAATGCCGCAGCATCATAACCTGTATTATCTCTTACCAGAACTTGGCCATACTGTTCCAAAGTAGATAAATCCTCTGATTTCAATCCTCCATTTACTACAATCAATGTTTCATCTACTAAAGCTGCTAATTTCTCTAAAAATAGAACCTTGTAGCGCTGAAGATTCTCTTCTGCCTCAAAAATGACGTAGATCAGGCACTTCTTGCCAGTCACTTGTTGAAATTGCTTTCGCTGAGAATTCCGTAAAACTCGATAATAATAGGTTTTTGGCGATTTGATATTTCTTTTTATGGTAATGCACTGACGCTTCATTTGAGGTAGGACAGTTCGGATATTCCGTGGATTTTTGACAATCTGCCCTACCTGCTTAATTGGAGTGACGATAGCATTCCCAACACGATAAGAGAGTGAGTTACGTAATTCTTCAATATTATCTTGGTATTGATAAATCAATTTACTATCATACTCCCAATTCTCTCTCAAATCTTGGACATAGTCGGATACCTGATTCATATGCTGAATCAAATCATCCAGTCTGCCATCTAGAGTGTAGATATTTGCAGACAAGGCTTGATAAATCTCATGAGGCAACTGTTTTACATACTTACGCAGGATTTTCAGATAGATTTCGTAATGGTAACGAGTAGAATCTCGTTTAGAAATAGATTCCTTGCCAAAGACCCGATAATTCAGCTTTGTATTTGCATCATAAACTGGTTTCGCGCCTTGATTGATAATTAAGTTTAAAAGAAAATCATAGTCCTCCAGTTTTTCACGATTCAGTGCTTCATCATAATAAACACCCTCAGCAATCGAGCGACGAATGAGGGAACAGTTGGAAATGAAATTTTCTGTTAAGAAAGCTACCTTGTCATAGGGCCGTGATTTAAGGTAAATTTCTTTTTTATCAGGGTCATATAGATCCCCATAGACAATATCTGCTTCCTCTTGCAGCATGGTTATATAGAAGCTCTCAATGTAGTCAACATCTAGGAAATCATCACTATCCACAAAAATAAAATAAGTTCCTTGAATTTGCTGCAAAGCCTTATTTCTTGTCTTGACGACCCCCATATTTTCATGGCTCTCAAACCTCGTCGGGAAAGGGGAATCTGCCAAAGTTTCTTGAATAATCTGGGCGGACTTGTCAGAGGAGCCATCATCCAATACCAGTAACTCAATATTTCGATATGTCTGCTCAAAAATACTGCGCAAACACTGTTCAATGTAATCTTGATGGTTGTAACAAGTTACAACAACAGATATTAAATCTTTCATATTACTTTCCTTGTAAATAACTCTATTAGTTTGAGTTAGCATCTTGACTTTTCATGTAGGCTTTATTTATCAGATTAGCCACCCACTTTGGCCAGAAAAGCTGATACATGAACAAATCTTCTTTAGTCCGAGTATTATCTGAAATGGTCTTGGTTGTTTCAGATTCTCCATGAATCCGGTGGCACATGAGTTTTTCAGAAATATAAGCAAAACGACCCTTATAATCACTAATCTTGTACCAAGCATACCAATCCAGACTCACGCGCATCTCCTCATCAAATCGGAAATCGCTTAATACCTCTAAGTTATAAGTCACAGCCGGACAGGAAATGGGATTGCCAAAAGCCAGCACCCGATTTCTCCAAAAACGGCTGGCCGGTATCAGATTCAAGGTTTTAAGCATGAGAGTCTTGATTTTCAGATTAGTATTAGCCGGAATTTTGACTCCATTTTTCTCTTCAAAATAGTCTGTATAGGCAATGAGAATGTCCTTCGACTGCTCTATTTTTTGCATCACTGCTTCTAGATAAGTTGGCTCATAGTAGTCGTCCTGATGGGCAATGGTAGCATAGGGAGTATCAACAAAAGAGAGTGCGTTATTCCAGTCCTTCCCGATACCGCCGCCTTCTTTCGTGTAAAAAGGAATACCGTACTTCTGGCACAGTTGCTTGATTGAATCCAGTGGTGTTGAACTATAGCAGATAACCTTTGATGGCAAGGTTTGAGCTTGCAAAGAAAGGATACAATCTTCTAAAAATTCACTTTCTCCATAGGCACAAATGACCCAGGTATGGTTATTTTTCATCTTTTTCACTCTCTAACTTAGATATTTTTTGCTTCATAATGGACAATTCTTGGACCAACTGTTTGATTTGCTCCTTTTGTTTTGAAATGGCAATAGTATGCAAAAAAACAATAATCAACAGGAAAAAGATAGCTAAAGACATCACAAAGTTTGATGTCAGCTCAAAACCCAACAATTTAGCAATAGAAACTGGAATCCGATCAAAAACAGAGATAATAATCAGCACGAAGCCAATAACAATCCACATAAAGGCTTGCTCAAATAAAATATTGTTTTGATTGATATTCCGAAAGACAAAATACAAGAATAAAACTGACGCCACCAGCATGACAATAGACAAAATGGACATTATTCACTCTCTTTCATAAAAGCAGCAATCAAGATTGAAGAGCAAACTTCAATCATATAGCGAATGGACTTAATCGGAGTAATCGAAGAGACTCCTCCTGCACGTTCAAACATATTGGCTGGTGCTTCCACCACTTTATATTTCCTCTTCAAGATATGGACGATTGATTCTGGTTCAGGGTACTTGATAGGATAACGCGCAGCGAATTGTCGAATAATGTCTCGATTGGCCAAACGATAGCCTGACGTGGTATCCAGAATCCTTTTGCCTATTGTTAATTTAATAAAAGCTGAAATAATGGTAATGCCAAAACGCCGCATAAAAGTCGTCTGAAATTCCGAAGACTTGTCACCTATAAAACGAGAACCAACAACCAAATCAGCCTGCTGACGACGAATAGGCTCCAGCAAAGCATCCAGCGACTCGATATCATGCTGGCCGTCTCCATCAAACTGTACGGCCACATCATAATTATTCTCAAGAGCATACTTATAGCCCGTCTGAACAGCCCCGCCAATCCCTAAATTCATAACCAAATGAATAGCATTCAGATTATGACTGTCCAAAATCTCCTTAGTTCTGTCAACTGACCCATCATTGATGACCACATAGTCTAAGTCAAAATCAACTTTCTTCCGATATTCTACAATGCTCATAACCGTATTTAAAATACTTTCTTCCTCATTATAAGCAGGAATTATCATTAAAACTTTCAATTATCTTTTCTTCCCTTTACAATAAATTTTAGCAAATAATGGAACTAACCTTAACTTCTCCAAGCTCAAAAAAACAATAAGTGAAATTTTAGTCTGAAACCTTTCTCCCTGAACCTTCTTAGACAAGGGAGAGATGGTACTGATGAGTTTATTCTCTTTTAACCACTCCTTAATCCTAATATACTGATGAATAAACTCCTGATTGGATGAGGTTCTCCCAGAAAACAGCAAATACCAAACATAATATCTTTTCAAGTAATATACTTCTAGCTCAGATGGATTACCCAGCTCTAATATTTTTGAAAAAAGAACCAAAATATCAGTTTTAGGAGAAAAACCTCTCTGAGAGGTGTTAGAAACACTCAGATTATTGTAATACCAATTATATCCTTTATAGTCTAATAATCCTATTTTATCTGTTGTCTTATAGGCAGCTAGGTTAAAAATGATATCTTCTCCTATGCCATAGTCAAAAAATTCTAGATTGTTCGTTTTCAAGAACTCCGTCCGATAAATTTTGGCCCAAGGAGCCATTATAATATACTTGGACCACTCTGACTGCTGTATATCTTGACTAAAGATAATCTGGTTAGCCTGATTGACACGTTTGTACCCACCAATAACCAAGTCTAGCTTTTTCTCATGGATGGCCTGATAAAAAGTTTCAATGTAATCACTATCAACAAAATCATCATTGTCCATGAACATAGTATATTCTCCCTCAGCTAGAAGAATCCCCTTATTTCTAGTTACTGCAACTCCTTCATTTTGTTTGTCAATTACTCTTACAAAACTATACTTCAATTCATATTCTTTTAAAATATTTAAAGAGTTATCTTTCGAACCATCGTTCAGAAGAATAATTTCAAAATTCTTAAATGATTGGTTCAAAAGAGAATCTACACAGCGTTTAATCCCGTCTTGTGCATTATAAACTGGAATAATAACTGAAATAGCTGGTTTAGACATATTTTTCCTTTCATAACTAATCCACCCTATTTATAAAACTTCAATAAAACAGGAAATAGCTTTATTGAAAATTTTATCCCCAATAAATTGGCTAATAGACCCGTTAATTTAAATGCTCGGTTCTCTATATACTTTGCATACTTTAGTAAATACTTATACTGGTAAAGCAACTCCTTAATTCCAAAATTATTAATGTATTGATTTACATAAGGTACATGTTGCAACTTACGGTATAAATGCATCATTTAATGTAAATAAGATATTCATAGAATCCTATTTCTTTTTTCCTGATTTTTAGCAATACCATAAATAATCAGACTTGTTGCACAAAAAACACACATGGAAATAAAAAAGGAATTAGCAGCTCCCATCAATTTTTGGTCGCGGATAAATGGCAAAGTAAGCAATTTTGAAACAGCAAATGTTAGTAAATAGGCTATCATAAGATAATGCTGTTTTCTAAAGATGGTCATAATGATATCAACTACTAAGGCTAAAACATTTAAAATACCACCTACTAGCAATATTGTAAAGGACAGCTTATATTCTTGTAACTGAGTACCATAAACAGCACCTAACACTTCTGTACCAATCAAATAACCTAAGCCAACAATGATAAAACCCAAAACAAGCATAACCAAAAACAGTAGACGAACTTGTTTGAAAAAAAGTAGTTCTTTCTTTTCATTCCAATAGATGGATAGCTGTGTAGTCAATGGTCTTAGGACGAAGAATAAAAGGGATAGGACAAAGACAGGCATGAATAGAACATTAAAGTCTCTTTGAACCCCAGATGAAAAATAGCCATTTGTCAAAAGGTAATCAATATCAATTTTTGGCTCGTTATAGATATACGTTATCAAAAATCCATTTAAAAACAAGGGAAAACTATTTTTCAAAATAGAATACACATTTTTTCTGTCATCATGGAGTTTAGGCGAAAACTTTTCCTGAGAAAAATGTAATCTACAGTTTCTGAAATCTAAGAGGAAGGTCAGAATGAAATTCGCACAGCAAATAACAATACTAGCTACCATCAATGATTTTGTAAGCAACAAGACTATTGCAAATAGTAACATGCAAATCCAGCTCCTATAGAATTGCACCTTTCCAGCTAAGTCTGATCTATTTTTTTGCTGAAATAATCCTTGAAAAACATCTGAATATGCATCTATAGCCCGATAAAGAACAAGCAATAAAATAATACTAGATTTGTAAATATCATACCCTTGCCATAGAGTATAGATAAACGATGTAAAAATCATCAAAAAGACCGTAAAAAGTCTCGTGTTATGATAAGAAGCAAATTGGTATCTTTCTTTTACATCCGTAGATTGCAGATTTCTAACTTGAAAATAACCTAGAACAAAGAACTGCTGACCAAGGGCATAAGCAATACTAAAAATATCAGAATCTCTTGAATCTAGAAATCTAGAAGCTAGTAGAAGCAAGACGACTGATATCAATGATGATGAGACTGTCCCCAGCATATTCCATATATAATTACTCTTAACTGACGGTAGTGAAATTTCTGATTTCTGGGACATTCTATTTTCTCCAATTATGTTCTAGTTCTTATTATACTATACTTTCCATGAAATGTGAAAAGCCACTGTTAAGTAGCCATCAAAAAAGGACTCAAAGGTCCTTTTTGATCGATTTCAGTGTTTTTTATCCTGCTTATAAAACTCTTTCAAAGCATCTTGCCAAGTCGGAATGACAAAGCCTGTAGCCTTGGCCTTGGCCAAACTCATAGTTGAGTTAAAAGGTCGCTTAGCCTTAGCTGGGAATTTGCTGGAGTCAACCGGTTGAACTTCCACATCCGTATCTTTGAGAATTTCCACTGCAAAGTCATACCAAGTTGTGTCCTCTGCTGCATCATTAGACAGATGGTAATAACCAAATTCCTTTTGATTTTCAGCCAAATAGGTCATAAATTCAGCCAGCGTACGAGTCCAAGTCGGACGGCCATGCTGGTCATTAACCACGGTCAGAGTTTTATGTGTCTTAGCAAGATTTTGCATGGTAAAGACAAAGTTTTTACCGTAGTTCCCAAAGACCCAGGCAGTACGGATAATATAGAAACGACTGGAATATTTCTCAACTAGCTCCTCACCCATGCGCTTGGTACGGCCATACTCAGTCTGTGGATCCGGCCGGTCATCTACTTCCCACTCCTCACCGACAGGCTTTTGTCCGTCAAAGACATAGTCTGTTGAGATGTAGACCATGGTCGCTCCGTGTGCTTCTGCAGCTTTTGCAACATTTGCGGTACCAGTCACATTGATGGCATAGTCCAGCTCTTTTCCTTCGTCCTCAGCAGCATCAACTGCGGTATAGGCTGCACAGTGATAGACCAAGCTTGGCTTGACCTCCGCAAAGACCTTGTCCACCATTTGGGCATTGGTAATATCCATTTCTGCCACATCAACAGCTACGTACTCCTCGTTACGCTCATCTAAAAGATAGCGGAGCTCTGTTCCCAACTGTCCATTCGCACCTGTAATTAAAATCATTTGTTCTTCCTTTCAGATCATAAATATTCGATGAATTTATTATACCAAAAAAAGCAGAAAAAATCTGCTTGATCGAATCACTATCGGAAAATATACTTAATAGTATGATCTAGAGAACAGCCTCTTGCCGCGTTTGATATTCTGTATACAAGTGATACAATAATCTGCAAGTAATAATTAATAGACTTATCATCAGAGGCAAAAAGGTTCGAGTGCTTGAAGCGTAGAGAGTTGGAGATAATGAGATAACCATGCGGCCAATAAAGCCAATTACAAATAAATAGGTCAGCCATATTTTTTCTCTAAAATCAGGAATGACGAGCCATAAAGCGTAAAGAATCATTAATAGCAGCAAGCCATAAAAAGCGACCGCGCTCAGATAAGTAATATTAAAAGAAAATGTCCCTGATTCTCTGGCTACTTTACTTATACCTGTTAAGGTACCAAAAATAGTATTCCAGCCCATTTTTTGTGAAAAAATATTGAGTATGGCAAAACCGCTCAGAGCTATGGCTGTTACATTTTTCTTGTGAAGAGCATAAACAAAAAGCACAAGCAAGAAGACCATCACAAAGGCAAAGGATGTGGAAAGCAGATTATCCCCTGTCTCCAGAAAGCCAAGCCCAAGCTTTTGGAAGATATTCAAGTTAGGAAAGTTGGGGAACCAACTGACAATATTCTTTTCAAAACGTAGGGCATTCCCTGGAGACAGCTTAGCTGATAAAATTCCTACACCGCTCAATGCCAAATAGCATAGATTACCCAGTAAAGGTTTTTTATCTTTCTTCGCAAAGACAGTTTCAAACAGAAGCCACAAAAAAGCATAGACTGCTAATTGTTCTTGCATGATAGCAACTAAAAAGAACAAAAGGCTAGCCATACTAATCCAAATATTTTTAGATTCTCTGAAAAAAAGTGCGAAAAGCAACAAGGAAGCAGGGAAAATGTAATTGACATAGGTCGGAATAGAGCCCGCGCTTAGAAATTCAGTTGCCGGAAGGAATATAAAAATTAGTAAAGCTGGCAGCCAAGGCAAGGAGGGAGTAAGCTTCCTTAAAGCATAAACCAAAAGCAACGTTGCCAGAAAGGCTGCTGCTATAAACAGCTTTTCGTGAACAGAAAATAATAAGGTGGCTGACTCAATGAGCAACCTACTGCTCCATGTAAAATAACGATCAATCCCAAAGAATAAATAATTGTAATGAAATTCCTTAGCATAGTCTAAAAAGGCTGTTTGGTCTCCTACTGGGGTGATTTTATTATTGATATAAAACTGTATCGCATAAATAAACGAAGATAAGCATAAGACAATATTTATTTTTTTATTTTTCACAATCTCTCCTCAGTTAAATAAGAGTTACTTAAGCTCAAAAACTCTCTCAAAGACTCATTTACTCTTCTCCTTAATCACATAAACTGGTCGTTTCTTGGTTTCCATGAAGATTTTACCGATGTACTTGCCCAATATACCGATGGTCAACAGCTGGAAACCTCCGAGAAGGAGGATAACGGTCATGAGGGACGGCCAGCCCGATGTTGGGTCACCAAAAACCAAGGTACGGATAATAATCACCGCCATCAGGATAAAGGCTAAAATCCAAGACAGGATACCTCCTAAAAAGGCGATGTTGAGCGGCGCATCAGAGAAATTGACGATGCCTTCCAAAGAATAGTTGAAAAGCGACCAGAAATTCCAAGAGGTCTTGCCAGCAACTCGTTCGACATTTTTATATTCCAAGTACTCGGTATTGAAGCCAACCCAGGCAAAAATCCCCTTGGAGAAACGATTGTACTCTGAAACTTCCAGAATGGCTTTTACCATCTGACGGCGCATCAGTCGGAAGTCACGCGCACCATCTACCATCTCGACCTGGCTAATCTTGTTAATCAGCTTATAGAACAAATTGGCAAAAAAGCTTCGGATTGGCGGCTCTCCCTCTCGAGTAGTCCGACGGGTCCCCACACAGTCCAGTTCGGGATTCGTGTCTAGCATTGCCTTCATCTCAATCAGAAGCTCGGGCGGATCCTGCAAATCTACATCCATGACTGTCACCAAATCCCCGCTTGCTTCCTGCAGACCAGCATAGAGGGCTGCTTCTTTTCCGAAATTACGAGAAAAGGACAAATAGTGAACATCTGGACAGCGACTGCTGAGCTCACGCAAAACATCCAAGGTCCGATCCGTCGATCCGTCATTGACAAAAATATATTCGAACTGGTCACGGATTTGATATTTCACCGCTTCCATGGCTTCATGAAACAAAGGAATAGACTCTTCTTCATTGAAGCACGGAACAATCACTGAAATTGTCATTTTGATTACCTGCTATTTTTTAATATCTTTCATTATAACAAAAAACTAGGCAAAAACCTAGTTTTATTCTTATCTGCTCTGTCTAGAGGCCTTGAAAATTAAATAGATTCCAAGGCGATTCTCAAATCCTCAATCAAGTCATCCACATTTTCAAGGCCGATAGAGAGACGGATTTGATTTGGTGTGATGCCTGCTGCCAACTGAGCCTCTGGCGACATCTGACCATGAGTCGTTGTAGCTGGATGGACGACCAGGGACTTAGCATCGGCTACGTTGGCCAAGTCAGAGAAAATCTCCAGGCTGTCAATAACCTTACGAGCTTCTTTCTCTCTGCCTTTGACATTAAAGGTGAAGATAGAGCCCACGCCTTTAGGGAAATATTTTTCTGCCAAAGCATGATAAGGACTGTCAGCAAGTTTGGGATAATTGACCTGCTCGACCTTAGGATGCCCTGCTAGGAAATCTACTATCTTCTCGGCATTGGATACATGGCGCTCTACTCGCAAAGAGAGAGTTTCTAACCCTTGCAGGAAGAGAAAGGCATTGAAGGGGGACATGGCTGCGCCCGTATCACGCAAGAGCTGGGTCCGCACAGCAGTGACAAAGGCTGCCGCTCCAACATCGCGCGTATAGCTGATATCGTGGTAGCTTGGATCTGGATCAACAAACTGCGGAAACTTGCCAGAAGCTTCCCAGTCGAAACGACCGCTGTCCACAATCACACCTCCGATGCTGGTTCCATGACCGCCGATAAACTTGGTCGCAGAATGTACCGCGATGTCCACACCATGAGAAAAAACATTGATCAGATATGGTGTAGCAAAGGTATTGTCGGAAATCAACGGAATCCTGTGAGCATGAACCAGCTCTGCCAAAGCATCAAAGTCAGGGATATTAATCAGAGGATTGCCCAAGCTTTCAATCAGAACCAGCTTGGTATTATCCTGAATGGCTGCTTCTACTTCAGCCAGATTTTCAATATCGACAAAAGTCGTGGTAATGCCATAGCGTGGCAGGGTTTCCTTGAGCAGATTAAAGGTGCCGCCGTAGATGGTGGAGGCTGCCACTACATGGTCGCCAGCATGCGCCAAAGCCAGAATAGTATAGGTAAGGGCCGCCATACCAGAAGCTGTCGCTAGAGCTCCGACTCCACCCTCCAAAGCCGCAATCCGCTCCTCAAAAGCAGACAGGGTCGGATTGGTGATCCGAGTGTAGATATTGCCAGGCTTGCGTAGGGCAAAGAGATCTTCTCCCTCCTGAGTATCATCAAACACATAGGAAGTTGTCTGGTAAATAGGCAGAGCCCGTGACTTGGTTGTCGGGTCCACTGTCTGTCCGGCATGAAGCTGCAGGGTTTCAAATTTAAATTCACGTGTCATAAGGTCACCTCACTATAGTTATGTGATAAGTCTACCATTAAACGCCCTGCTTGACCAATAGAATTTCTTTATCAAAAGAAATAAAGAGAAGCTATATCTTATAGCTTCTCAGTTATAATCCCAAAAGTCGCCTGATTGCTGGGCCAGTACAACTGCGACGAAACTTTGTCTAAAGCTACCCACTGAGCTCCTACATGCTCATCAGAAATCTGGATTTCCTTCTGTTCAGTCAGAGCTAGAAAAAGATTCTTGTGGATGGACAGATTTTCATCAATCTTTACCGTAAAATCTCCAAGACCCGTCAGGTCTGAACAAGCTAAGACCAAGCCGGTCTCCTCTTTTATTTCACGAAGGCAGGCTTCTTCTGGACTCTCACCACTCTCAATCCCACCAGTAATGGGCTGCCAAAAGGAAACTTTCTCATTCTCAACTTTCAAGAGCAAGATTTCTCGCTCCTCTGGATGATAGATCCAGGCTTCAATCTACTGTCTTATCATGATTTTTTCTCAATTGGTGCTATGCTGGCCAGCACTTTCTTCAGACCAACTTCTGGGAAATTAATCTTAAGCTCTTGGCTGTTTCCACTGCCAGAGACTGCCAAAACTGTCCCATCGCCCCATTTTTTATGGTGGGCAATATCCCCGATAGCCCAAGCAACTTCTGGCTTAGATGGCTGGCTCTGACTGCTCTTTCCAAAAGGCAGACTGCCTGTAGAAATGGAACTGGGAGCCGCCTGACGCTTCCGCTCCTGCAGAGCTTGAGCCAGACTCATGCCCTGACCGAATTTGCTAGTATCGCTATTGGTATAACTAACCTTAAAGGAGCTGTTTGCTGGTCGAGCCAGCCCCTGATAGTTCAGCAAGTCTGAACTGATTTCTCTCAAGAATCGGGTCGGCTGATTGTAGTTAGTTCGACCATAAAGCAGGCGAGAATTAGCATTGGTCAGATAGAGAATCTTCTCTGCTCGGGTAATGCCGACATAGGCCAGACGCCGCTCTTCTTCCAGCTCATTCTCATCTTCAGACGCTCGACTTAGAGGGAAGACATTTTCCTCCATTCCAACCAGAAAGACGACCGGAAACTCTAATCCTTTGGCTGCGTGAAGGGTCATCAGAGTCACTTCAGAACTCTCCTGATCTCCGTCATCTGTATCCGCGATCAAGGCTAGGTCATTGAGAAAACGGCTGAGCTTATCCAGACCCGTCTCATCAGTAGGATTGTCTGGATTTTCATCAAAGTTCTTGGTCACGGACAGGAATTCTTCGATATTTTCAATCCGAGCTTGGCTTTCCAAGGTTGCTTGAGCTGCCAAAGCGGCTGAGTAACCTGTTTTTTTCAGAACAAGCTCGACTAGTTCAGTCACGCTATAGTCATCCAAACGATCCCGCAAATCGAGTATCAGATTGGCAAACTCATAGACTGCCTGAGCCGCCTTGCCCTTGACTGGCGAAAGCATGATATTGGCTGACGCATCCAGCAAAGAGATTTCTTGAGTAGCCGCAAAATTCCGAATCTTGTCTACCGTTCCTGGTCCGACACCACGCTTAGGCTCATTGACCACGCGCTCATAGCTGATGTTGTCGCTAGGATTGGCGATGAGATTGAGATAAGCGATAATATCACGGATTTCCTTGCGGCTGTAAAACTTAGTGCCGCCCACCATGGTGTAGGGAATATTGGACTTGAGCAGGGCTTCCTCCACCGTCCGTGACTGGGCATTGGTCCGGTACAGAACTGCAAAATCCTTATGACTGTAGCCTTCTCGGCTCAGCTGATCAATGGTTCGTGCGACAAAGAGAGCCTCGTCCTGCTCGTCATTAGCCCGATAGTAGACAATCTCTTCACCGTCTTCGTTTTGAGTCCAGAGATTTTTAGGACGGCGGTTGCGATTGTTTCGGATGACTTCATTAGCTGCCTGAAGAATGGTCTTAGTCGAGCGATAGTTTTCCTCTAACAGAACTACCTTAGCTTCTGGATAATCCTTTTCAAAGTCCAAGATATTCTGCATATCGGCTCCCCGCCAGCCATAGATAGACTGGTCTGCATCCCCGACCACGCAGATATTCTTAAAGCGAGAAGCCAAGAGCTTGACCAGCTGGTACTGAGCATGGTTGGTATCCTGATACTCGTCCACATGGATATATTGGTAACGTTGCTGGTAGTAGGTCAGAACATCTGGATTTTGGTCAAAAAGCCGCAAGGTCAGCATAATCAAATCGTCAAAGTCCATGGCCTCAGACTGGCGCAATTCCTTTTGATAGGCCATGTAGCACTTGGCTACAATCTCTGTGTACATATCACCAGCTAGATTCGCATAGGCTACCTCGTCAATCAGGTCATTCTTAGCATTGGAAATAGTACCCAGAATGGCGCGCTCATTCCACTTTTTAGGATCTAAATTAAGGTTTTTGAGAATTCGCTTCATCAGAGTCCGCTGTTCGCCCGGATCAACGATGGTGAAGTTGCGATTGTAGCCAATATGGTCTGCCTCTCGCCGTAGGATACGTACACACATGGAGTGGAAGGTAGCGATTAAGCAATCTTGGGTGGCTGGATTAAGTGCTGCTGCCCGTTCCTTCATCTCCCGCGCTGCCTTATTGGTAAAGGTAATGGCTAGGATATTCCAAGGATTAACCATCTTCTCGTCAATCAAATAGGCAATGCGGTGGGTCAAGACACGAGTCTTTCCCGAACCAGCCCCCGCCATAATCAACAAGGGGCCTTCTGTCGTCTGGACCGCTTCGGCCTGACGATCATTCATACCGTTTAATAAGGGATTCATCTTCTATCCTTTCAATATAAAAGCATATTACTTGCACTGTATATCTCGCGATTTTAATGTAAAAGCATGGAATATATGGCTCTTTTTAGGGCCT
>ERZ772955.743-NODE-743-length-23716-cov-4.791429_pt1 | contig 23716 bp, 19 predicted proteins | sample MGYA00511133_ERZ772955 | MGnify/ENA primary metagenome ERZ772955 (study PRJEB29015, sample SAMEA2737914) | human oral metagenome | biome: human oral; feature: human-associated habitat; material: dental | place: China | collected 2149 ... | reverse complement strand
GTTGCAGAGATTGCATGCGTTCTAACGGCGTTATAAAGAGTTCCCTTCAGGATTCGTTTCGCGCAGTATGGTATAGCCCTGATCGTTTACCAGGACTGCCTCGTGATTGTTGAGCGGAATCAGCTTCAACGAATTCCGGTAGCGCTGTAGGGTTTCACGGGAGCTTGTCTCAAAGGGATATTCTCCCAAATGCGGAAGCACGGAGTGGTCAAATACATTGAGGGCCGTGTAATCTGTGAGCTCGGGTGCGACGGTTTTGTCGTCCATAATCTGATTGTATTCAATATCGGGTGAGGTGATGATTGCGCCCGCGGATTCACCGATATAGAACATGCCTTCCCGGATGCGGCGCGCGAGCAGCTCTGTGAGATGCTTCTTTTTGAGCTCCTGCAGGAGATAAAAGGTATTGCCGCCGGATATGCAGACACAGGTTGTGCGCTCTAGCTCCTGTACCAGCACGGGTTCTTCGAATTTAGAGATATCGAGCAAATGCAGCTGATAGCCTAAGTCCTCCAACATCGCAATGCCCTCGTCAATAAAACCGGTATACGGCTCCACATTTCCGGCTGTGGGAATAAACGTAATTGTCTTGGAAGACAGTTTGGAAAGATAGTTCGCCGTGATTGTTTTTGTTCCGGCAAGATAGGATACAAGCAGCAGTTCCATTTTAAATCCTCCTTACCGCCGGGGGCGGTCTTCATTCGGAATAGCGCCGTTGTCCTCAGCCGCTAACACTTCGTGCTCTTTACCTTTCCCAGCATTTAGGGCAGTGATGCCGCGGCGCAAGTGTGCCATATTGCGCTCGGTGTAGAACAGATCTTCACAGATTTTTTCGGTGTTCTTATTTGCATCCGCGTCAAAATCGAAAGACAGATTTAGCTTCTCGGGCATAAAGCGCTCCTTTCTCGAGTTTGTTATAAAAAGAGCGCGCATCCGCACCGTTTCCAGCGTAGATGTGCGCTCTTTTTGGTGATGGAGATGACGGGAGTCGAACCCGTGTCCAAAAACCGATTCCCCGTTCTTCTACTATCATAGTCGGCTGTTTGACATTCCCTCTGCCGCGCGGGAGCAGACGCCCTCGCGGTTTTGGTAGCTTCATGTTACGCCCTTGCGCGCAAAGCTTAACGCAAGTCGTTTCTCACAATGTCGACGCCCGGGTCCCGGAGTGTGAGTGCTTCAGGTCGGACGGCAAGCCCTTAGGCTGCGTATGCTAAATTTTCGTTAGCGTTTGTATTTAAGTTTGCCGTTTAACGCACCGCATGCGGATAGCTTCACCGGCTGCACGGTCCCTGTCGAAACCGGTACATCCCCGAATAGGCATAAATTATACCATACTCAAGCCTATATCACAAGCTTAGAATGCGGAGACCAGGAGCTTTCCGTCACGGTATTCGACGAGGAAGATGCGGTTCAGATCGCGGTAGCCCATATCGGCGAGGGTCTCCGTGAGCCAGGCATCGTCCTTGCCGATGATTTCCAGAATATCCGTCTGAATCTGCCCGTCGGTGACCAGCGGATACTTCGGATTTTCTTCGCCGTAAGGGATGATTAAGAGCTGGCCGTTCTGCTCGACGACAACGCGCTGTAAATCCTCCCAGTAGTAGTAGCCCGCTGCGCGGAGCTTGAAGGAGAGGTCATGCGCGGAGAGACCGGCGCGGCGGCAATTTGCGATGTTCAGTTTGCCGTGGTTCACAAGCACCAGGGGCTGGCTGTCGAGCAGCTGTCCCATGAAGCGGTTGTTGGTTTTGATCCACTTGAGGCCCAGGATCACAATACACCAGAGGAGCAGAATCAGAATGTACTGCAGCACGGTGATGGCGCTGTTATAGATGGTGCCGCCGATGATACCACCGAGTACATAGTTCTGAATCTGGTCGGAGGCGTTCGAGGGCGCAAGGTTTCCCTTTCCGCTGATGTTGATGACGAAGGAGAGGGAGAGAAGGCCGATCAAGAGCTTGATTGCGACGAGAAAATAAAAGTTATTGAAAAAAGAAAGCATAATTAAAATCCTCGCAGGCGATGCGTGAGAGCGGGCACTTTATTCCCGGATGAATTCCGGTTCCGTGCCGAGCAGTTCCATGGGTTCCAGATTGCAACTTGTATCGTTGATGAAGAGCACGCGGTAGTACTTGCCCTTCGCGAAAATGATGGGATTCCCGGAAAATTCCGTGGCGTTTAGGAAGACCTCTTCCGCGGGGACATCCAGCTCTTTGGCGAGGCGCTCCACCGAGTGGATTGCGAGTTCCGCCCGCTGGCCGCTCGCCTGCATTTCCCGGTAGCGGTTAATCTGCAGGAGTCCCATGGTAATCAAGAGGAGCAGGGCAATCAGCGCGAGTTCCCGGTAGCGGGAAATCTGCTTGTCCTTAAAGTAGCGTATGCCGTTGAAGAGCAGCACCAGAAATAGAACGGCTGCAATGACCAGCTGAACGCGGTTCATGCCGACATTGCGACGGAGCAGGAACTCATAGGAATAAAATTTCATAGAACACTCCGAAAGGACGCTGTGCGCCCTGAGACAGTTACAGTGAGTGACAGGCCGATTCTACCATAGAACAGGCAAAAAAAAGCAAGCTTTTTTGACGGAATTCGGAAGATGTGAATTACTATATGGAAGCACCGGCTAAAATTAAGGGAAGCTTAATAAGGGAGGCAAAGCCCTGTGTAGAGCGGACGGAATCGCATTGCGGAGAGGGCGCTTATTCTTGAAAAGACTTGTTATTTTGTGTATGATTTCCCCATACGGGTTTGTGTCGTTGCCCGGCATTGCAGAGACAGGAGGATAACATGGACTACGCAGAGGAATCACTGAAAAAGCATTACGAGTGGAAGGGCAAGATCAAAGTTATCACGGACATTCCGGTCAAGACCTCGGAAGATTTATCGCTTGCTTATACGCCGGGTGTGGCACAGCCCTGCCTGGAGATTCAGAAGGATGTGAACAAGTCCTATGAACTCACGAGACGCTGGAATCTGTGTGCGGTCGTGACGGACGGCACGGCGGTTCTGGGCCTCGGCGACATCGGCCCGGAGGCAGGCATGCCGGTCATGGAGGGCAAGTGCGTTCTCTTCAAGGCATTCGGCGATGTGGATGCGTTCCCGCTCTGCATCAAGTCCAAGGATGTGGACGAGATTGTCAATACGATTTACCTGCTCTCCGGTTCCTTCGGCGGTGTGAACCTCGAGGACATCGCGGCGCCGCGCTGCTTTGAAATTGAGCGAAAGCTGAAGGAGAAGTGCGATATTCCGATTTTCCATGACGACCAGCACGGCACGGCGATCGTGGTGCTCTCGGGTCTCATCAATGCGCTGAAGGTGGTCGGCAAGGACAAGGAGAAGGTCAAGGTCATCGTGAACGGCCCGGGCAGCGCGGGCATTGCGGTCTCGAAGCTCCTGCTCTCCTACGGCTTTAAGAACCTGACGCTCTGCAACCGCGAGGGCATCATGACCGAGAATTCGAAGGACCTCAACTGGGCGCAGAAGGAAATGCTCGAGGTCACGAACCCGGATCATAAGACCGGAACCCTGAAGGACGCGCTGGTCGGCGCCGACATCTTCCTCGGCTTCTCCGGCCCGAACATGGTCACCGAAGAGATGGTGCGCAGCATGAATAAGGATGCGATTATCTTTGCCTGCGCGAACCCGACGCCGGAAATTTTCCCTGACGAGGCGAGGAAGGGCGGCGCAAAGGTTATCTCGACCGGCAGATCGGACTTCCCGAACCAGATCAACAACGTGCTCGTGTTCCCGGGTCTGTTCCGCGGTGCGTTCGATGTCCGCGCGAAGGACATCAACGAGGAGATGAAGATGGCGGCGGCGGTCGCAATCGCAAATCTGATTTCGGATGATGAAGTCAACGAGAACAATATCATCCCGAAGGCCTTCGATCCGCGCGTCAAGGAAGTGGTCGCAAAGGCTGTCGCGGATGCGGCGAGACGCACGGGCGTCGCGAGAATCTGAGGCGGCTTGCAACATTTTTCGCGGCAAAGGCAGGCAAACAGGGCAAGATAGAAAGAAGGATGTAACATGGCAAAACATACCATTCTGTACGGGTGCGGTCACATTGCGACGGCAGAGGTTGAGGGAAATGAATACGAACAGCAGGAGAAGCTCGACTACTTGAAAATTTGCGGACGTTGCCCCGCCTGCGAAAAAGCATACCGGAGCGCGCACCCGTCGCTTCAGAAAGCGTAAGGTGACGCATGCAGCTCTGGATTTCCGGCACGGGTTCCGCCCTGCCGAAAAAAGTAGTGACGAATGATGATCTCGCAAAGGTCATTGAGACGAGCGACGAGTGGATTTATTCCCGCACCGGCATACGGCAGCGGCATGTCGCCGATGAGACGGAGAGCGTCGAGAGCCTCGGCAAGGAGGCGGCGGAGCGGGCCCTCGAAATGGCCGGTGTCTCCGCCGAGGAAATCGGCCTCATCATCATCGGCACCTGCACGGACGGCAATGTGACGCCGAGCGCAGCCTGCCGGATTCAGGCGGAAATCGGCGCGGCGAATGCGGTCGCTTTCGACATCAATGCGGCGTGCTCGGGCTTTCTCTACTCGCTTCGGACGGCGGAGGGGCTCATGCGCACCGGCCTCGCGACGAAGGCACTGGTGATCGGCGGTGACCTCGTGACCCGCTATATCGACTGGCAGGACAGAACCACCTGCGTGCTTTTTGGCGACGCGGTCGGCGCTGTGGTGCTCGAGGCGACCGAGGACAGTTCGAAGGGAGATATTCTGGGATCCGCGCTCGGCGCGGACGGCGTGAAGGGACACAACCTGACGGGGCGCACGGACCCGGACAACCATTTCCTGCACATGAACGGTCAGGAAGTGTTCCGCTTTGCGGTTCGCACCGTGCCGCTCTGCATTGAGGAGGCGCTGCAAAACGCGGGTGTCGACAAAAAGGATGTGAGCGCCTATGTGCTGCACCAAGCAAACTCCCGCATCATTGAGGCGGTCGCGAAGCACCTCGGCGAGCCGCTCGAAAAATTCCCGATGAATCTCTCGGACACGGCCAATACCTCGGCGGGCAGCATCCCGACCCTGTTTGACCGTCTGAACCGCGAGGGCAAGTTAAAACGGGGCGATATTCTGGTGCTCTCCGGCTTCGGCGGCGGTCTCACCTGGGGTGCGACCGTGATACGGTATTGACGGATACGCTATTGACGTAGGGCAGAGAATCGGTTAAAAAAGTAGTGAACAATATTGACAAAGCAATGACAAGTGTCAATTAACTTGTCCCAACAAAGGAGAATGACATGTTTGAAAAGGTAAAGCAGATGATCGCAGAGCAGCTCAGCGCAGACGAGAACAGCATCACCGAGGAGACTTCCTTCAAGGACGATCTCGGCGCGGATTCCCTGGATCTGTTCCAGCTCGTCATGGCAATGGAGGATGAGTTCAAGGTTGAGATTCCGAGCGAGGATCTTGAGAAGCTCAACACGGTCGGCGATGTCATGAAGTACCTGAAGGACAAGGGCGTCGAGGAATGAACACAAGAGTGACAGAGCTCCTCGGCATACGCTATCCCATCATTCAGGGTGGGATGGCGTGGGTCGCCGAGCAGCATCTCGCGGCGGCGGTGAGTGAGGCCGGCGGCCTCGGCCTCATCGGCGGTGCGAGCGCGCCCGGAGAAGTGATTCGCGATATGCTCCGAGACGCAAAGCGCCTCACGGACGCACCGGTCGGCGTCAATGTCATGTTGATGTCGCCCCACGCGGACGATGTCGCGCGCGTTGTGATTGAAGAGGGCGTCAAGGTTGTGACGACCGGCGCCGGTATGCCGAGCAAGTACATGGAAGACTGGAAAAAGGCGGGCATCAAGGTGATTCCGGTGGTCGCTTCGGTCGCGCAGGCGCGGATCATGGAGCGCCTCGGCGCGGATGCCGTGGTCGCGGAGGGCACGGAGTCCGGCGGTCACATCGGTGAGGCGACCACGATGACCCTGCTCCCGCAGGTCGTGGACGCCGTGAAGATTCCGGTCATCGGCGCAGGCGGCATTGCCGACGGCAGAGGAATGATGGCGGCTTTCATGCTCGGCGCATCGGGCGTGCAGATCGGCACGCGCTTTGTCGCGAGCACCGAGGCAGTCGTGAGCGAGGCCTATAAGAACCGCATTGTGAAGGCGAAGGACATCGACAGCACGGTGACGGGCAGAACCTACGGTCACCCAGTGCGCAGTCTCCGAAACGACATGACGCGCGAGTACACGCGTCTCGAGGCAGAGGGCAAGAGCTTTGAAGAGCTCGAGTACCTGACGCTGGGTTCGCTTCGGAAGGCCGTGCAGGAGGGCGATGTGATTCGCGGCACGGTCATGGCAGGACAGATTGCGGGTCTCATTCAGGACATCAAGCCCTGTCGGGAGATTATTGAGGACATGATGCGCGAGTGTCATGAGCTCGCGAGAAAGGCGGCGGACTTTGTCTAAGAAGGCATTTTTGTTTCCGGGACAGGGCGCACAGAAAATCGGCATGGGGCAGAGCTTTTACGAGGCTGATGCCGATGCGCGCGCGGTCTTCGAGGAGGCCTCGGAAATTCTCGGCTACGATATGAAGGCACTCTGTTTTGAAGAAAACGAGAAGCTGAATTTGACGCAGTACACCCAGCCTGCGATGGTCACGACCGGCATTGCGATTCTGAAAGTAGTCGAAAAGCACGGTCTCACGCCGGACACGGCGGCAGGCTTAAGTCTCGGCGAGTACGAGGCACTCTTCGCGGCGGGCGCGCTCTCGGCGCAGGATGCGATTCGCGTGGTTGCGCGGCGCGGCGAACTCATGGAGGCGGCGGTTCCGGCCGGTGTCGGCGCCATGGCGGCGGTGCTCGGCGCGGAGGCGGCGCTGATTGAGGAGACGCTGTCGGACATTCCAGAAGTCTGGATTGCCAATTACAACTGCCCGGGACAGATTGTCATTTCGGGCAAGAAAGAGGCGGTCGAGGCAGCGGCGGAGGCCCTCAAGGCGAGAGGCGTGAAGCGCGTGCTCATGCTGAACGTGAGCGGTCCCTTCCACTCCGGCTTACTCAGAGAAGCCGGTGAGGAGCTCGGCAAGGTGCTTGCGGAGACAGAAATTCATCCGCTTCGCATTCCGTATTACGCGAATGTGACCGGCGACAAGGTCGAGGATGCGGCGAAGGTCAGAGAGCTGTTGACCGAACAGGTCTACAGTTCGGTGCGCTTTGAGCAGAGCATCCGCAATATGCTCGCAGCGGGCGTGGATACCTTCTATGAGCTGGGTCCCGGCAAGACGCTCGCGGGCTTTGTGAAGAAGATTGACAGAGCGGCAACGGTCGTGAACATTGAGACCATGGAGGATCTGGCGAAGTTATGAGCGATTTGAGCGGTAAGGTAGCGCTGGTCACCGGCGCATCGCGCGGCATCGGCAGAGCCATTGCCGTGCGCCTCGCCTCTCTCGGCGCTGTGGTGGCGTTAAACTACAACGGCTCCGAGGCAAAGGCCGAGGAAGTGCGCGCAGAGATCGAGGCTGCGGGCGGCAAGGCATTTTTGATTCAGGCGAATGTGAGCGAGGAGGCGGATGTACTCCGCATGTTCGAGGAAGTGTTATCGAAAGAAAACCGGATTGACATTCTCGTGAACAATGCCGGCATCACCCGCGATGGTCTCCTGATCGGCATGAAGGAGGCGCAGTTCGACGAGGTCTTAAAGACCAATCTCTACGGCGCTTATTTCTGCATGCAGCAGGCGGCAAAGAAGATGCTTCGCCAAAAGAGCGGCCGCATCATCAACATTTCCTCCTACTCGGGGCTTCACGGCAACGCGGGACAGATGAATTACGCGGCGGCAAAGGCGGGTCTTGTCGGCATGACCAAGACCGCGGCGCGCGAGCTCGGCAGCAGAGGCATCACAGTCAATGCGGTGGCACCGGGCTTTATTGACACCGACATGACGGCGGTGCTCAGTGACAAATCAAAAGAGGCAATTCTCTCGGGCGTCCCGCTGGGGCGCATGGGCAGCGCGGACGATGTGGCAGCAGCCGTCGCTTTCCTTGCGGGAGACGAGGCTTCCTATATTACCGGACAGGTTCTGTCCGTTGACGGCGGACTCTCTATTTAAGAGTTTCCGCCGTTCTTTGAAACCAGGCAACGCGGCTTTGCAGGAGAACGCAATACATGGAAAAGAGAAGAGTGGTTGTGACCGGACTCGGCGCTGTGACGGCAATCGGCATCGGCGCGGAGGCGTTTTGGAACTCGCTGAAAGCGGGGCAGGTCGGAATTGACCGCATCACCCAGTTCGACACGGAGAAGTTCAAGGTGAAACTTGCCGCCGAAGTCAGGGACTTCAAGGCGGCAGATTTTATGGACGTGAAATCGGCGCGCCGCATGGAGCGTTTTTCGCAGTTTGCCGTCGCGGCGGCAAAGGAGGCGCTTGCGGACAGCGGCTTGGATCTCACGAAAGAAGATTCCTATATGGCGGGCTGCGCAATCGGTTCGGGCATCGGCTCTCTGCAGTCGGTGGAGCGCGAGTATAACCGCATGATTACCAAAGGGCCGAACATGGTCAATCCGCTGTTTGTCCCGATGATGATCAGCAACATGGCGGCGGGCAATGTCGCAATCCAGTGCGGGCTGAAGGGCAAGAACATCAACATTGTGACGGCCTGTGCTTCCGGCACGCACAATGTGGGCGAGGCGTTCCGCACGATCGCGCACGGCGATGCGGATATCATGCTTGCGGGCGGCGCGGAGGCTTGCATCACACCGATCGGTGTGGCGGGCTTCATGCAGCTCACGGCGCTCAGCACGTCGGAGGACCCGAAGCGCGCTTCGATTCCGTTTGACAAGGAGCGGAACGGCTTTGTGATCGGCGAGGGCGCGGGCATTCTGGTGCTCGAGGAGCTTGAGCACGCTTTAAAGCGCGGCGCGAAGATTTATGCCGAGATGGCGGGCTACGGCGCGACCTGTGACGCAAACCACATCACTTCTCCGCTCGAGGACGGCTCGGGTGCGGCCGAGGCAATGCGCTTTGCGCTCCGCGATGCGGGCCTCAAGCCGGAGGACATCGACTATATCAATGCGCACGGCACCTCCACGCACTTAAACGATCTCTCGGAGACGATTGCAATCCGGAGCGCGTTCGGCGCGGCGGCCGATAAGCTCGCCGTGAGTTCCACAAAGTCGATGATCGGTCATCTGCTCGGTGCGGCGGGCGGCGTCGAGGCTGTGGTGCTCGCAAAGAGCGTGCAGGAGGACTTTGTCCACGAGACTGCGGGTCTCGCGGTCGATGATCCCGAGTGCGATCTCGACTATGTGAAGGGCAAGGGGCGCGCTATGCAGGTGCGCGCAGCGCTCAGCAACTCGCTCGGCTTCGGCGGTCACAATGCGTCTATCATCATGAGAAAGTACGAGGCGTGACATGCAGGTAAAGCTTGGCATCAAAGAGATCGAGAAGATACTGCCGCACCGGCATCCGTTTTTGCTGGTCGACTGCATCACGGAACTGGAGCCCGGCGTGCGCGCCGAGGGCTATAAGGCAGTGAGTTTTGACGAATCTTACTTCCGGGGACACTTTCCGGGAGAACCGGTCATGCCGGGCGTCCTGATTATCGAGGCGCTTGCGCAGACCGGTGCGGTTGCGATTCTCTCGCAGGAAGAAAATGCGGGGAAGACAGCCTACTTCGGCGCGGTGGATCACGCGCGCTTTCGGCGGAAAGTCGTGCCGGGCGACCGGCTGAGACTCGTCTGTGAAATTGAGAAGGTGAAGGGGCCTGTCGGCAAAGGCAAGGCGACAGCATACGTAGAGGATGAGAAGGCGGTGGAAGCAGAGCTCACCTTTATCCTCGGAAAGTGACAGAGGGAAAATGCGCATCGATTTTTTCAAGCGAAATACGACGGAAGCAGAACCGGAAGTAAAGCAGTGGAAGTGCAAAAAGTGCGGTGCGGTGCACAGCGTGCAGGAAGTGCGGGCAAATGACTTTGCCTGCCCGAGCTGCGGCACCCTAGTTCGCATTCATGCGAAGCGCAGAATCAAGTTGCTCGCGGATCCCGGCAGTTTCGAGGAGTGGAATCAGGAACTCCCGGTCGTGAACCCGCTCGATTTCCCGGACTACGAGCAGAAGCTCTGGGAAGTCAAGGAGACTACGGGACTCAATGAGGCGGTCGTGACCGGAAAAATCACAATCGACGGGATTCCGGTCGCCATCGGTGTCTGCGACGCGCGCTTTTTGATGAGCTCGATGGGTCACAACCTGGGCGAAAAAATTGCACGCATGGCAGAGCGCGCCGCGGAGGAAAAGCTCCCGGTGATTCTCTACGCCTGCTCGGGCGGCGCGAGAATGCAGGAGGGCATCATCTCCCTCATGCAGATGGTCAAGACCTCGGAGGCGCTCGGCAGACTGCAGGAGAGCGGCCAACTCTTCATCTCGGTGCTGACCGACCCGACTATGGGCGGCGTGACCGCAAGTTACGCGATGCTCGGCGATATTATTCTCGCGGAGCCGGGTGCGCTGATCGGCTTTACGGGTGCCCGTGTAATTCAGCAGACCATAGGCGGCAAGCTCCCGGAGGGCTTCCAGCGTTCGGAATTCTTGTTGAAGCACGGCTTCACGGATGCGATTGTGCCGCGGCGCGACCAGAGAGCCGTGCTCGCCCACATCCTGCGCCTCCATGTGCGCGGCGCTGCCGAGCTCTCGGCGGAAGAGGCGGTAGAGGCTGTCGAATTTGAGGCGACCGAGCATGTCAACGAGGGAACGGCGGCGGAAGTGAAGCCGCAGAAAGCGCCGGGATTTTTGCAGGCGGCGGCCTCGGCCATCCAGAACCTGCAGCGCATGGCGCTCGGACAGAGAGAGGATGAGAGCGACGAAGCAGCGCGCACGGACCTGCCCGAGGGCACGGTGCGGAGCGCCTGGGAGACAGTCAAACTGTCCCGCGCAAAGGACAGAGCGCACGCGAAGGATTACATCGACGCCCTGTTCCCGGACTTTATGGAACTCCACGGCGACCGTTGCTTCGGGGACGATGAGGCCGTAATCGGCGGCATCGCCTCGTTCCACGGCATTCCGGTCACGGTGATCGGTATCCAGAAGGGCAGAGACTTCCTCGAAAACAAGAGAAGGAACTTCGCAATGCCGAATCCCGAGGGCTATCGGAAGGCACTCCGCCTCATGAAGCAGGCCGAGCGCTTCAAGCGCCCCGTGATTTGCTTTGTGGATACGCCGGGTGCCTACTGCGGCATCGGCGCGGAGGAGAGAGGCCAGGGCCAGGCAATCGCCGAGAATCTGCAGAAGATGGCGGCGCTGAAGACCCCGATTCTCTCGATTATCATCGGCGAGGGTTCGAGCGGCGGCGCACTCGGCGTCGCGACGGCAAACGAAGTCTGGATGATGGAGAACGCGGTCTACTCGATTTTGTCGCCGGAGGGCTTTGCCGCGATTCTGTACCGCGACGGCAAGCAGGCAGAGCGCGCCGCGGAAAACATGCGCCTGACTTCCCGGGATCTTCTGGAGCTCGGTGTCATCGAAAAGATTATCTCGGAGAAAGAACCGGCGACCTTTGAAAACATCCGCGACATCGCGCGGGAACTGGAGCCCGAACTTCTCGACTTTATCGGCCGCTACGGCGCAATGAGCCGCGAGGAACTCGCAAACCAGCGCTACGAGCGCTTCCGGAAGTTCTGAGGAGGTTCTGCATGCGACGGGAAAAACGGATAGCGCTCCTTCTTCTCTCCGTTTCTCTGCTGCTCTTTGCGGGCTGCGGACAGAAAAAGAGCAAAGAGGCGATAAACAGCGCGGTGCCCGGTACGGAGTCTGTGAGCGAAGAGGGCGCGGCGACAAGTACGGCGGCGGAAGCGGAAGAGACGCTGAACGGCGTGGTGCTCGAGGCATCGATGAACGGCTTCACCCTGCAGAATAAGGACCGGGGGCTTATCTATATCGCGACCGGCGAGGACGCCGCCGAGAAGCCGGACCTCACGAGACTGGCAAACGGCATTGTGCCGGGCGAGGGTGTACGCCTGCTCGGCAAGACCGAGGACGGAAGCTTTCGGCTCAGTGCTGCGGCCGATGAGGCGACGGCGCTCGGCGACAAGGACGCGCTCTACACGGTCGGTCAGGCGCTGCTCGCGGTGCGGGACAAGAATCTGGACGCGCTCGCCGGCATGGCGACCTACCCGTTGTATCTCGGACTCGCGTCCGGCAATGAGGTCGACAACAAGGATGAGTTGTTACAGAAGTACACGGCAGAGCAGATTTTTACCGATGCGTTCTGCGAATCTGTCCTGCACGCCGATCTATTAACAATCAAGGCGGCCGATGGAAATCTGGTCGTCTCGGCCGACGGCGGCAGACCGAATATGATTTTCACCAAGACCGACGCGGGCTATCAGCTCAGCGCCGTGAATGTCACAAAATAAGAGAGGAGACGCCCCATGAGCGAGGACAAGAAAGCAATGGAAGCGGCAACAGAGGAAGCAGCGGGCGGCGAGCGCCGCGAAAAGAACTTCATCGAGAATGAAATTGACAAGGATCTGGCATCGGGAAGATATTCGCATGTTCAGACGCGCTTCCCACCGGAGCCGAACGGCTACCTGCACATCGGGCACGCAAAGTCGATTCTCTTGAATTCCGGTCTTGCGGAGGAGTATCACGGTCTTTTTAACCTCCGCTACGACGACACGAATCCGACCAAGGAGAAGTGGGAGTTTGTCGAGTCCATCCGCGCGGATGTCGAGTGGCTCGGCGCAAAGTTTGACGACCGCATCTTCTTTGCCTCCAACTACTTTGAGACTATGTATGAGTGCGCGGTCAAGCTGATCAAGAAGGGCAAGGCCTTTGTCTGCGACCTGACCGCGGATCAGATCCGCGAGTACCGCGGCGACTTCAACACGCCCGGCAAGGAGAGCCCGTACCGGAACCGTTCGGTCGAGGAGAACTTAAAACTCTTTGAGGAGATGCGCGAGGGCAAGTACGCGGACGGCGAGAAAGTGCTCCGCGCAAAGATTGACATGGCGTCTCCGAATATCAACATGCGGGACCCGGTCATCTACCGCATTGCGCACCTCTCCCACCAGAACACCGGCGACAAGTGGTGCATCTACCCGATGTACGACTTCGCACATCCGATTGAGGACGCGGTCGAGCACATCACCCACTCGATCTGCACGCTGGAGTTTGAAGATCATCGCCCGCTCTACGACTGGGTCGTACAGGAGTGCGAGTTCCCGGAGCCGCCGCGTCAGATTGAGTTCGCAAAGCTCTACCTCACGAATGTCGTGACCGGCAAGCGCTACATTAAGAAGCTCGTCGAGGACGGCATTGTGGACGGCTGGGACGACCCGCGTCTGGTCTCGATTGCGGCGCTGCGCCGTCGCGGCTACACGCCGGAGTCGATTAAGCGCTTTGTGGAGCTGGTCGGCGTCTCGAAGGCAAATTCTTCGGTGGATTCCGCGATGCTCGAGTACTGCATCCGCGAGGACTTAAAGCTTTCTCGCGCGCGGATGATGGCGGTGTTAAAGCCGCTCAAGCTGATCATCGATAATTATCCGGAGGGGCAGACCGAGGACCTCGTGATGCCGAATAACCTCGAGAATCCGGAACTCGGCAGCCGCGTGATTCCGTTCGGCAGAGAGCTCTGGATTGAGGAGGACGATTTCCGCGAGGAGCCGCCGAAGAAGTACTTCCGCCTGTTCCCGGGCAATGAAGTGCGTCTCATGGGCGCTTACTTTGTGAAGTGCGTCGGCGTCGACAAAGATGAAACCGGCAAGGTGGTCGCCGTGCACTGCACCTACGACCCGGAGACCAAGAGCGGCACGGGCTTTGAGGGCAGAAAGGTGAAGGGAACCATTCACTGGGTCAATGCTTCGACCGCTGTCAATGCCGAGTGCCGCCTCTACGAGAACCTGGTCGATGAGGAGAAGGGCAAGCTCGATGCAAACGGCAACCTGAACTTAAATCCGAACTCCCGCATCATCTTAAAGGATTGCAAACTGGAGCCGAACTTTGACGGCGCCAAGGCCTATGACAGCTACCAGTTCGTGAGAAACGGCTTCTTCTGCGTGGATTCGAAGGATTCCCGTCCGGACAGCCTTGTCTTTAACCGCATTGTCTCGCTGAAGAGCAGCTTTAAGCTCTGAGACGAAAAGAGACAAGCATAAAAGCAAAGCGCGGGCAGCCTTAAGCGCTTGCTGTGCCGAAACTTTGGCGCATACCGCTGTTTCTGAGAAGGAAAGAAGAGTGATATATGATAGATTTGGACTTGCGCTCCTGTGAGCTCTGTCCGAGACTCTGTCGCGTCAATCGGGAAGAGAAGCCGGGTGCCTGCGGATGCAGCGCCCGGCTTCTTGCCGCAAGGGCGGCGCTCCACTTCGGAGAGGAACCCTGTATCAGCGGCACCGAGGGCTCCGGCACTGTCTTTTTTTCGGGCTGTAATCTGCACTGCGTCTTCTGTCAGAACCATAAAATAAGCCGGGAGCGCTACGGCAAAGCGCTGACGGCAGTGCGGCTCGCGGATATTTTCCGGGAACTCGAAGCAAAGGGCGCGAACAATATAAACCTCGTGACGCCGACGCCCTGGGTCACGGAGATTATAAAGGCCCTGAAGCTTTACCGCCCTAAGGTGCCGGTGCTCTACAACACCTCGGGCTACGAGCGGGTCGAAGTGCTCAGGGAGCTCGAAGGCCTGGTCGATGTCTGGCTGCCGGACTACAAGTACGCGGACAGCGCACTCGCTGCACGCTTTTCGGGCGCGGCGGATTATCCGGCGGTTGCGCGGGCAGCCCTGCAGGAAATGTACCGGCAGAGCGGCAACCTCACATTAAATAAAGAAGGAAAGGCAGTCCGCGGGGTGATGATACGGCATCTCGTGCTGCCGCTGCACTTAAAAAACAGCTTTGCGGTGCTGGATGACATCGCGGCGCTGTTCGGGACAGAGCAGTATGTGAGCCTCATGTTTCAATACACACCCTTTATCAAGACGCGTTTTCCGGAACTGAACCGCGCGCTGACCGGACGGGAGAGAGCGCGGGCAGAGGCATACTTTTTGGAATGCGGCTTCCGGAACGGCTATATTCAGGAGGCCGACAGCAAGGGCAGCCTCTTCCTCCCGGACTTCAATTTAGAGGGCATATAGCGTTTAGAGGGAATATAGCGTGATGGGACAAAGCGAGAGCAAAACCGGGCAGTGATTCATCCATGCCGGATTGACATGAGATGATCGATTGTACGGAGCCTGCACCACCTTTTTTGGTTTGATTGGCCGGAATATAAAAAAGAAAACCGCGCCGCAGAGCGGTACTTACCTCTCTGCGGCGCAGTTTGTTTTATTCTTCCTCCGTGATCTCGGTGGTGCGCTTTGCGCTGCTGCCGGCTGCGGCATAGGATTTCGCGAGAATGTTCTCGGAGGTGATTTCCTCCGCCGCGCTGTCTGCGGCCGCCTCGGTGGTCTCACGCACGGTCTCGGTTGCGGTCTCTGCCGTCGCCTGTGTTTCCGCTGCTTTCTCGCCGGAAGCCGCCTGCAGGTTGTCGGCGAGAATGTTGCCGACATCCCTTAACATGCCCGCAGCACTCGAGACCATACCCTTCGCCGCCTCCAGTGTGTTCTGGGCCGCCGCCGTGAACTCACCGCGGTTTGCGTTCAGCGAGACATAGTTCCGGTTCGGCGTCTCGGTGTGCGGGGCGTGATCGCTCTCACCGTCCTCTTCGTAGTCGTGGAATTCTTCGTCCAGATCGTGGTGGAACTCACTGTACTGGCGGTAGTAGGAGACAGCTGCCGCCGCAGCGCCCGCGATCAGTGCGAGGCGCGCAAGTCTTCCCAATAATTTAGCCATACTTAAAACTCCTCTCTCAATCTTTTCTAGTAGTGTAAGCCAGAATGCCCAAAAAGAAAAGCCGTAAGCGGATTCTAACGGCCCAAAAAGAGGGGAAACGAAAAAAGGCACCTGTATTTCGAAGAGAATAGTAGATAAGACGGGTCTGCTATCAGGGGCTTGTGAAACACTACCAGTAAAATAGAAAGATTCAGATGAAACATAGAGAAAACGACAGTTAGCCTCGGAGAATAAATAGGGAAAATTACGAAAATCGAAAAAACAGTCCCGCTTGTCAGAACATCTATAGACAGAAACAGACAGTCGTGATACATTGGTTAAGAAAGTATTAATGTGCAGAAGGGGGCTCAGCAACCTTCTGCGGGGAAAGTCGAGAGACTTACCCGGCAGTGCAGAGAGAAAGGGGAGGGACATGAAACAAACGAAACATGTCAAAGCGGCCAGAGCGTTTCTGCTGGCGGCAGCTGCTGCTTGCCTCTTTCCGACCGTGACAGCCTATGCGGTTGAGGGCTGGAACAAAGTCGGAGACGAGTGGCAGTACCTGAACCGGGAGAATCAGCCGGTGACCAATGCCTTCAAGAAGTCGAAGGAAGATTGGTTCTACCTTGGCGACTCCGGAGTTCTTCTGAAGAACCGCATTTTCTCCTACGGCGGGTCGGACTACTATGTCGACCAGGACGGCCGCATGGCAAAAAATGCCTGGGTCTTCATTGACCACGAGAGCGATCCCGACAGCAATTACGGCGACGGCGGTTGGCACTACTTCGGTGCCGACGGCAAGGGCTATCGCGCGAAGGGCAAGGGCTTCCGCAAGGAAATCGACGGCCAGTACTATGCGTTCGATGAGAACGGCAACATGCTGACCGGCTGGATCGACGAGGAGGGCAATGTCCTCAGCGACGAGGATCCGTTTGTCAACGCGCGCTACTACGCGGATGCGGACGGTGCGCTCTACACGAACCGCTGGCTCTACTACGACTGGGGTTCCCACCTCACGAGTGAGGTGACAGGTCGCAGCTACGAGGACTACGAGAAGATGTGGTTCTACTTCGGGGCGGACTCGAAGAAGTACCGGAGTCGCGCAGGCGAGCAGCCGTTCCAGCGCGACATCAACGGCGCGACCTACGGCTTCGATGAGAAGGGCGTCATGATCGAGTGGTGGGACAAGGTCGCAAGCATCTCGAACGCGGTTCGCTCCAACCCGACCGCCGATGAGCGCGTTCGCTACTACGACGGTTACGACGGCGGCCCGCTGATGAAGAACAAGTGGCTCTGGATGTATCCGTCGGCAAACCTCGATGAGAATGCGAACCTGGATCTCGAGAGCTCCTGGTGGAGAACCGACTCGAAGGGCAGAGCGTACCGCAACAAGATTCTGAAGGTCGGCGGCCGCGAGTATGCATTCGACGGCATCGGCCGCATGAAGACGGGCTTTGTCCTCTTTGACCGCGCGAAGAGCGAATTTGTCGCGCAGTACGATGTGGACGCCTGGAGCGCAAAGGACTTCATCGAGGGCAATATGTACGGCATCGAGAAGGCGGATCTGTACCTCTTCTCGCCGGATGAGATGAACGACGGTTCCATGCAGGCAGGCAAGGAAATTACGGTGGAGCTCGCGGACGGCCCGAGAACCTTTGCGTTTGCACCGAGCGGCAGGGCTTACGGTAGCCGCAACTACCTCCAGAAGAAGGACAACAAGTTCTACATCAACGGCCTTCGCCTGGATGCACCGGAAGATGCAGGCTACGGCATTGTCATTCAGAATATCGGTACGCTCGGCACGCCGCAGTACCGTTTCTTTGTTGTCGACAAGAACGGCAAGATTGTGAGCGGCAGACGTGTGCTGAACACCGGTGATGGCTACATTCTGGTCTACAACGGCCAGTTCATCGGCTTTTCCGGCGACGAGGACGCACCGCGCTGGAGAAACAGCGGCAGCACAGGCGCGGGCTTCTACCACTACGACAGAAGCGAGCGCAACCACTTTGCGCGCGGCCTGATTGCCGGCCCGAACACGACTGTGACGAAGAACGATGTGCCGGATGACCTGGCACTCTTTATCGCAGATCCGAACTAAGAAGGGAGCGTGACAGAAAGATATGAGTAGCAACAAGAATTCTCTCCGCGGCATTCTTCGGAGAGCCCTTGCGCAGCTCCTCGCCTTCCTCATGGTCTTTGGCCTCGCAGTCAGCGGGCTGGGCGTGAGAAATGCGTATGCGACGGAGTTGCAGCCGGGTGGAAGCGACAACGGCGCCACGGAGGCGACAGCCTTCCAGTGGATTGGTCCGGTGACAGGTGCATCGGCCGAGGGCGATGGCATATCAACAATGCGTTTTGACATCCACGGTCTGGATACGGGGCAGACAAATTACGCGTCCGGCGGTATTCAGACAACATGGAGTCATGCTGGCTATGCGTCTTGGGTTGTCAAGGCGGATAACCCCAGTGCATCGGCGCCCCAGGCAAGTAGCTATTTTGGCCTGAGCGGCTATAAGGCGATGAAACCCAGCCCGGCGCATAATGGCGATGTCGTGACGGATACCAATCTGGGAGTTGAGTATCGCATGAGGGTCTCGCCGGGACCGGATAACCGCAGCATTATCGTGGACTACTATCTCCACAATACGACCAATACGACCGGGCGGTTCTGGATGGGCACCGGCGCCGACAGCATGATTAACGGCGACGACTACGCGACCTGCTATAAGACACCGGCGGGCTTCCACATGGTGAATGGAACGACAAAGCAGACGTTTGACCTGCTGACCAATGATGTGGGAACCAGCTTGAGTCTGACCCCTCCGGATGCGCGCTATGTGGGCGTTTATAGCCAGTACTGGACCTATATGTTTACCGGAAATACGGATACGCATACGAACAACATCGACTCCGGCGTTTCGTATTCCTGGCAGATTGACCTGCACCCGTATGAGACGGTGCACCGGAGAACTGCTTTTCTGATCAAGGCGACGTCTTACTATGTAGATGACAGACCGGGCCATGGCAGCGATTCTAATGAGGGCACCTATCAGTCGCCGTTTGCGACCGTGCAGCATGCGGTCGATAAGCTCGCAGGCAAGAAGGGATATATTTACATTATTCATTACAATGGTGCGCCTGTGAATCTGACCGGCGGCGGCAACACGGATGTCGTGATTTCGACGACGGACTACGAGTACGGTCCGGGTGCGACTCCACACAGCGGAATTGAAACGATTACAGCAGCGAACGCGGGTGCGCCGCTGTTCAAGCAGACCGGCAGCGGAAAGTACACGATTGAGAAGCTAACGCTGTCTGGCAACAAGGCGAGCGTGACCCGAACAGAGCCGCTGATTTCCGTGGGGGCAGGTACCCTGCGCCTCGGCGATCAGGCATCGGTGCAGGATGCAAAGATTTCTGCCAACGACAAGGGCGCGGCTATTGACATCAAAGGCGGAACGCTCCAGATGGAAGACGGATCAAGTGTCAGTGGCTGCGAGTCCGCGACCGGCGGACGTGGCGCCATCAACTTTGAGAGCGGCAGCTTTAAGCTTGCGGGCGGCAAGCTGAGCGGCGGCGCTTCCAATATTCAGGTGACCGGCAACACAGACGGCGAGAACAAGCCGAGCAATGTATTTGTCGCGGCAGGCAAGAAGCTCTCCGTGATGCAGAGCATTGCAGGCTCCAGCATCGGTGTCTCGGTGAAGAGCGATAACCTGCCGGCTGCATTTAACGGCGTCGGAACACCGACTGCGGCGCAGGAGAAGAACTTCGCAGAGCCGGGCAGCGGGGTGACGCCGAGCAGCGTGATGCCGTTCAGCAATTTCTTCTCGGCAGACCAGGCTGACAAGTACGGTCTCTCGGTCGCAGATTCGGCGACTGCAACAAACAATGCGGCGCTTCGGAGAGCCGGCTACACGATGAGTTTTAAGTATGTGGACGCGAACGGCGACAATGTGACCGGCGCAGAGAACCGTGCGGCGAAGAACTTTGCGGCGGGTGATGCGGTCAATGAGGGCGCTCCCACCGTGACGCCGCCTTCTTATCGCTTGTCCAGCGTTGACACCGACGAGGCGGTGACGCCGCCGGCAACGGCAAAGCTCACGGCGGACAGCACGGCGAGCAGTCCGAACTTCGGCAAGGTTACCGGCAGCATGCCGAAGCAGAACATCATTGTGACCTATCACTATGTGAGAGACAACAGCACCATTACCTTTGACGCAAAGGGCGGTACGCCGACACCGGCGCAGCTCAGCGGTCTCGCAGGAAATCCGACCAATGCACTCTCACCGACGGTCACAAAGTACGGTTATAACTTCCTCGGCTGGAACAAGAGAGGCGTGAGTCCGGCGGTTGCAGTGCCGATTCCCACGACATTCCCGGCGACACCGGAGACTTACGATGCAATGTATTCGGTGAATCACAGCATCAAGTTTGCGTATACAACTTCCTATGAGAATCACGATGGAAGCATTGTGTTCCAGACTACAACGACCCCGGCGGCAAGCGGCTTCTCGGTGGAAGACCCGCTGTTTGGCAACCGCAAGGTGGTTCCGGGCTATGTCTGGGCGCCGGTGGATTCCTTTATGAACCCGGCGACCTATCAGTTCAGCGATCAGGCTTCACCGGCGCCGTTTGGTGCCTTTGACAATGTGTCCGGCAGCGCGACGTACGGAAACTTTGCGGGACGCTTCCCGGGACAGGATGCGGGTGTTACCTGGCGCTACCGCGTTGATCCCGCGCATCCGGGCTTCCAGTTAAAGGTGAATCATGTGACAGCTTCCGGCACTGTAGTGGCAGCGTCTACGACAAGCATGGTGCATCCGGAGGATCCGGTTGTGATTCATCCGGTTAGCAGCTTTGGCTACAGCTTTGATCACATGGTCGTGAATACGGGCAATGTGGCAAACAGTACCGATCCGCTGCCGCTCACATCTGCTCTGACCGGCAGTGCGGACGCGCTTGGCAACTATAACGGCGTGATGCCGAACCAGGATGTCGAGATTACCTATTACTATACAGGCGCTGGAACCGGCCAGGAATTCACGGTTGCACACGAGGATCTTGGAACGGCGGACAGCCTCTTGAAGAACATTGTTCCGGCGAGCGTTGTGGGACATGCGACGGATGATACGGTTGAGGGCGATGCGCTCACGATGCCGCAGAGCTACGGTTACATTTTCAGCACGCATGCGGACAGCCCGACTGGTGTTCCAGTTGCAGGCGAGACGACAACGTTCAACCCGGCGACCAAGCACTACAAGGCAAAGATGCCAACTGGTGACCTGAAGCTCACGTATAGCTACACGAGAGATGCGAGCGCTTGGAGCAATATCCAGTTCTACAGCGGTAAGGATGTTGTCGGCGGCACTGAACTCGGAATCCTGAGCTCCGACAACATGGCACCGGCAGATGATCCGACAAAGCAGGTTTCGCCGGATGTTCAGGCAAACGGCACCAACTCCTTCAAGGTGAGTGTGCTGAAGGACAACAGCGCAGGGCAAGGCTACACATATGCAGATCTGAAGGCAAAGCGCCTGCTTCCGATCGTCACTGCGAACGATCATCATTATATGCTGGACGGCTGGTTCGTGGACACGAACAACAACCGCGTGATGGATGGCAGCGAGCATCTGCTCCAGGATACGGATCGCTTCCAGGGCGGCGAGAATCTGGTCGCGGCATTTAAGGAAGACCCAGCATGGTGGGTGGATATCAACTTTGCACCGTTTGACAACCATGTCACCTGGAATGCAGGCGTTCCGACCACGCTCCACACTTGGAAAGAGAAGACCTGGGGGCAGGTTGAGCCTGCGGCGACCAGTTACACTGGCGAGGTCAACTACCTCTACAAGGGCTGGTTCCATAACGGCACCGCGATGAACGCGGGCGATGCAATTCAGAATGGCGAGACCTATTTGGTCAAGTTCACACCGGATCCGGCAGTCTTTGGCATTCCGGTGCACCCGGTGGATGCGGGCGGCAGTCTCGACACCCAGGGCAAGGGCGTTGTGACGGCCTACAACACGAAGCCGGGCTACAAGTACATTGTCGTGGATCCCGACGGTAAGGTCGTGGGAGTCGGCGACGGCAGCGTGGCTGGCAGAACCTACTTTAACAACCTGACGCCCGGCACGACCTATCAGGTTTATGAGGCAGAGGGCGATAACACGGCACAGGTCGGCGACGACATTTCGAATGTTCCGGCACCGATCAGTGCGCCGAGTCCCGCACACGTGCCGGCAGTCGACACGAACAAGCAGATCACCTATAACCCGGACGATGAGACCAAGGTTGATTTCACGATTGACCCGTCCGATAAGGACGCGGACTATGCGCTGATCGACGAAAACGGCAATGTCGTGACGACGCCTGAGACCCAGGCGGACGGCTGGCAGGCAGGAACGCCGGGCAGAATCAAGTTCACGGGTCTCACTGCGAACAAGAAGTACACGGTGGTCGCGAGACCGCACGGCAGAAATGACATTACCCCGCTCAGCAAGCTTCCGGACGGCACAGAAGTCGTCATGGATCCGGGCGGCGAGATTGATATTCCGAAGTTCAGCATCACGACGACGGACGGAGAGAGTCAGATTGACACTGTAAACGGCAACGCAATCAATGCGGCTTATTTCGATGAGGCGCATAAGGACGAGCCTGTGGTGCTCACCGCACCTGCGACAAACAGCGCGGGCGAGACCTTCAAGGGCTGGAGAGTGACGACCGGTGTGATTCCGGGCATTACGGGGCTGGTCACGAACACTACTTTGACGTTCACGATGCCGGATACCAACGTGGTCCTGACCGCTTACTATAACCGCAACCTGAATGGCAATGCGCCGGTCACGGATGAGATCCGCGGCGGCAATCCGGGCGAAATGGCGCTGGATCCGAATGAAATTCCGGGTCTTGAGAACCAGCTGACCACACCGGCTGACCAGGTGCTGATGAATGTGAACCACGCGGACGTAGACTACAAGGTGGTCTACACCAAGAAGAACGTCCCGGCAAACGTGGCAAACGCATTAAAGAGCCACCCGGCAGTGGAAGCGGCAAATCATCCGTCTGCGTTTACGGCAGCTTGGGAAGTGGAGACCAGGATTGAGCGCTATGTAAACGGCAGACTGGTGCAGCGCACCACACCTTCCAATGCAACCTTCCGCACTTATGTGCAGCTCGACAAGGAAGATGTGAATAACCTCGACTACCAGCTGCTCCGCTATGACACAAGTGTCAACGACTATGTGCCGGAGACGCTGACGCCGGCAGATCCGTACGCGAGCGGCGGTCTGTTCCAGTTCACCGCACAGGAGGGCGTGAAATATTACCTGACCTACTCGAAGGCATACAAGGTGACCTGGATCAACAACAGAGACACCAACGCGCCGTGGCCGCAGTACAGCTTCCCAGTCAGAAAGGGCGATTCGCCGTCCGACGGTGACTATACGACGCAGTACAACACGGTCACGAATAACGAGCCGACCGGTGCGGCGACGCATCAGACGGATCTGGCAACCGGCGTGGAATACGACTGGAAGGGCTGGAGCCGCAAGGCTGACAAGTTCAAGCAGTATGACGATACGGCGCCGATTAAGAAGCGCACCATTGTCTACGGCTACTGGGAAGACAACCGGCAGGTCGTTGACGACACGAGAAGCGGCCTTGAGGATGCCATCAAGAAGGCATTGAAGCTCGCGGACGACTTCTTCCTGAAGCGGAAGGAGACCGCAGCGCTGATCAACGGCGTTCCGGGCGAGCACACCGGCATCAATGACGCCATTGCAGTCCTTGAGAAGACCGGCCCGAGGGCAACCGCAGCAGAGCTGCAGCAGGCACTCGATGATCTGCTGGATGTGATGAAGCGCTATGACAATACGCTGAATCCGCGCTACAACCACTACAATAAGATAACCGATGACAACCTGTCCGGCGGCGCAAGCGGCGGCGGCGGTGGTCGCGGCAACGGCGG
>ERZ772955.742-NODE-742-length-23772-cov-7.249231_pt1 | contig 23772 bp, 18 predicted proteins | sample MGYA00511133_ERZ772955 | MGnify/ENA primary metagenome ERZ772955 (study PRJEB29015, sample SAMEA2737914) | human oral metagenome | biome: human oral; feature: human-associated habitat; material: dental | place: China | collected 2149 ... | reverse complement strand
ACAGAACCTATTGTTTTGCGTTCCAAAAGTGGCTGTTTTGCACGGTAAAAGCGTATGTTTTGCATCGCAAAAGAGCCGCTTTCGCAATGTCAAAGTGTAATCATCGGTTTTTTATAAAATTGTCTTTACAAAGTTAGAGAGAACAACTCTGACTATTTTATTAGGAGGTTCGCTAAAAGAATATCTATAGGATTGCTTGCCCAACCTGCTTTCCTATACTGGACTTGCGTGTAGGTTAGAAACAAAAATCCCGCAAACTCAGAAGAATTTGCGGGACTTAGAACTATATTAACTATTAAAAAATAATCGTTAGCTTGTCCGTCAGCAGAACGGAAACCACAGTGTGGTTTGCCGTTCCTCACAATTATGAACGGTGATTGCCATCGCGATGTGGGCGGCGTTCGCCTCTGTCGCCACGTGGACGACGCTGTGGCTCTACATAACCTTCAGGCTTTTCAAGCAAGCAGCGGTGTGAAAGTTTGTACTTACCCGTCTTAGGGTCGATGTCGAGGAGCTTGACTTGAAGTTTGTCGCCTTCCTTAATGCCAGCTTCTTCAACGGTAGCAAGCCGCTTCCAGTCGATTTCTGAAATATGGAGCAAGCCGTCTTTACCTGGTAAAATCTCAACAAAGCAACCATAAGGCATAATAGAACGAACTGTACCTTCGTAAACTTCTCCTATTTCTGGTACGGCAACAATTGATTTAATTTTGCCCATAGCAGCATCAATTGCAGTTTTATTGGGTGCAGAAACCTGAATTTTACCTACACCATCAACTTCGTCAATGGTAATAGTAGCTCCACTTTCTTCTTGCATTTGCTGAATTATCTTACCACCAGGACCAATAATAGCACCAATAAATTCTTTTGGAATTTCGAGTGTTTCAATACGTGGAACCTGTGGTTTCATCTCTTTGCGTGGTTCAGGAATGGTTTCTACTATCTTGCCGAGAATGTATTCGCGAGCCTGTTTAGCCTGCATAAGTGCCTTTTCGAGGATTTCAAACGAAAGTCCGTCGCACTTGATATCCATCTGTGTCGCTGTAATACCGTCGCGTGTACCTGTTGTCTTGAAGTCCATATCGCCCAAATGGTCCTCGTCGCCAAGAATATCGCTGAGCACGGCATATTTTTCTTCGCCCGGATTCTTAATCAACCCCATTGCAATACCCGATACAGGCTTCTTGATAGGCACACCAGCGTCCATCAATGCAAGTGTTCCCGAACATACGGTAGCCATAGAAGAAGAGCCGTTAGACTCCAATACCTGACTTACAAGACGCACTGTGTAAGGGAAATCTTCTGGTATCATACCCTTCAGACCGCGCCAAGCCAAGTGTCCGTGGCCAATTTCGCGACGGCCAACTCCACGTTGTGCCTTTGCCTCGCCCGTACAGAAAGGAGGGAAATTATAATGAAGAAGGAAACGTTGGTAACTCTTGTCGAGCACGTTGTCTACCATCTTCTCGTCCAGCTTCGTACCCAATGTACAAGTAGCGAGTGCCAATGTTTCGCCACGTTGGAAGTATGCGCTTCCGTGAGGCATAGGCAGTGGATCTACTTCGCACCATATTGGGCGAATTTCATCGCATGCACGGCCGTCCATGCGCTTACCTGTATCAAGAACGCTGCGGCGCATTGAGTCGCGCTGTACATCAGCGTAGTAACGTTCAATCTGTGCGTGTTTTTCCTCGAGGTCGTCTTCCGAAAGGTCGGTATGTGCTGCATCGTAGCGTTCGATGAAGTCCGACTTAATCTTGTCGTAAACTTCTTCGCGGTGCTTCTTGTCGTTGTCGCCGCTCTGTGCCTGTGCATAGCAAGCGTCATACGTTTCTTTCTTCACCTGCTCGCGGAGCTCTTCGTCATTCACTTCGTCGCAATATTCGCGCTTAACGTCTGTGCCGAGTTCCTTTGCAAGTTCTTCCTGTATTTCGCACATAGGCTTGATAGCATCGTGCGCTGCCTTAAGGGCGTTGATAAGGTCTTGTTCTGACACCTCGTCCATTTCGCCCTCCACCATCATGATGTTTTCCTTGGTGGCACCGACCATGATATCCATATCGGCTTCCTTCATTTGTTCGGAGGTCGGGTCGATGATATATCCTCCGTTTACACGTGCTACGCGCACTTCAGAGATGGGGTGTTCGATAGGAATATCCGAGCATTGCATAGCTACCGATGCTGCAAATCCTGCCAAGGCATCGGGCATATCAACGCCGTCAGCTGAAAGAAGCATTACATTCACGAATACTTCTGTGTGATAATCTGAAGGGAAAAGGGGACGAAGCACACGGTCTACAAGACGTGAAGTTAGTATTTCGTCATCGTTGGCTTTGCCTTCGCGTTTAGTAAAACCACCAGGAAATCTACCTGCAGCTGCGTATTGTTCGCGATAATCTACTTGCAAAGGCATAAAGTCTGTACCTGGAACTGCCTCTTTGGCTGCACAAACTGTTGCGAGGAGCACAGTGTTACCCATTCTGATTACTGCTGCGCCATCGGCTTGCTTTGCAACCTTTCCAGTTTCAATTGTGATGTTTCTTCCATCAGCCAATTGAAGAGTTTTCGTAATTACGTTCATCTAAAATTTAAATACTTATTGTTTTGACCTAACATCATAGGGAAATGTAAAGACCACAGAAAGGTAAAAGAATAACCATAGCTTTGCCCTGTGAAGTATTTTACATTTCCGCATAACTTTTAAAAACCGCACAAAATTAAGTATTAATTGCTGAACAGACGAATAAAATTCCATTTATTTTCTGCTTTTGCCTGTTTTTCAACTATTTCACCCTAACTGGCAGGTATTTATATACGGCTTGTCAGACTTTTCCATTCCAATTCGATGGTCGTACGGAAACTTTGCAACTTGGTTGCACAACCTTTTGTTTACCTTTGCATCGAAATCAGTAACAAAACATAAAAAACGATGAAGAAAAAAGTTATAAGAGTCATTCTTACGTCCGTGTTGCTATTGTTGGCATGGATTGTAGAGCGCAATTGCAATTTGCCAACGTGGCAAATGTTGGTTGTTTACCTTGTTCCTTACCTGCTTATCAGCTACGATGTGTTGGGCGAAGCAGTGGAAGGAATTATGGGGGGCAACCCTTTCGACGAGAATTTCCTTATGTCTGTTGCCACAATAGGTGCTTTTGTGGTTGGTTTTCTGCCCAACGGAGAGCCGCAATTCTTGGAAGGAGTCTTCGTTATGCTGTTCTTCCAAGTGGGCGAACTGTTTGAACACTACGCCGAAGACAAGACGCGAGATTCCATTTCCGACCTTATGGATATACGCCCTGATACGGCAAATGTGGAAAGAAACGGCGAAACCATCGTGGTAAACCCCGCTACCGTTGCCATTGGCGAGGTGGTTTTGGTGAAGCCAGGCGAAAAGATTCCACTCGATGGAGAGATTATTGAGGGAACTTCCAGCCTGAATACGGTGGCACTGACAGGCGAAAGTATGCCGAAAGATGTAACGCTGGGTGATAATGTTGTATCGGGTTGTGTGAATATTTCGGGTTTATTAAAAGTAAAAGTAAGCAAAACCTTCGATAATTCTACTGCATCAAGGATATTGAATTTGGTAGAAAAAGCAAGTGAGAATAAATCAAGAAGCGAGTCTTTTATTCGTCGTTTCGCACGTATCTATACGCCTATCGTAGTTATCTCTGCAGTTATTATAGCGTTTATTCCGCCATTTTTTTCAGATAGTTACAACTATGCGCTATCTACTTGGCTCTACCGTGCACTAACTTTCCTTATAGTCAGTTGTCCGTGTGCTTTGGTTATTTCTATTCCTTTATCGTTCTTCTGTGGTATAGGTGGAGCTGGTCATGTAGGTATTCTTATAAAAGGTGGAAATTATATGGAAGCTTTAACACGAGCAAAAACAATTGTTTTCGATAAGACAGGAACACTAACTCGTGGTGTTTTTGAAGTAGAAGCAATCCATCCAAATCAGTTTTCAGAGAAAGAACTCTTACATCTTGCAGCACATGTCGAGCAATTTTCTACGCACCCAATAGCAATCGCACTGCGAAACGCTTATAAAGAAACAGGTTGTAAATGCAAAGTTGAAAATATAAAAGAATTTGCCGGACAAGGAATTTCTGCCGAAATCAACGGAAGAAACGTGTGTGTTGGCAATAAAAAACTAATGGATTTCATAGGAGTTGAAATAGTTGCCTGCAACAAATGTCAGCATCTTAAAGGAACTACGGTACATGTTGCTGTAGATGGTGCGTATGTTGGTCATATTGTTATTGCTGACCAAATAAAAACCGATGCATCTTCGGCTATTGCAAAACTAAAGAAAGCTGGTATTGGGAAAACTGTAATGCTAACTGGAGATCGTAAAGAAGTAGCCGACATTGTTGCCACACAATTGGGAATAGACGAATGTTACAGCGAACTAATGCCTGCCGATAAAGTAACACACGTAGAACACTTACTGGACGAGAAGCCGATTAACAGTGCACTCGCTTTCGTGGGAGACGGCATAAACGATGCGCCTGTTTTAGCACGGGCAGATATCGGTATCGCGATGGGAGCACTTGGAAGTGATGCAGCAATAGAGGCAGCCGACGTGGTTCTTATGGACGATAAGCCTTCAAAAATAGCCAAAGTCATTGCTATTTCTCGTCGTACTATTAATATCGCCCGGCAAAATACAGTGTTTGCTATAGGTATAAAAGTAGCAGTGCTTATTCTGTCTACCGTAGGAATAGCAACAATGGGAATGGCTGTTTTTGCAGATGTAGGTGTAATGGTACTTGCTGTACTGAATGCTACTCGTGCTTTAAAGGTGAAATAAATTGTAAGAATAAAACTTAAAGGGTGCTTCCATCAATATAAATGCCTTCATATAGCAAGTTATGCTTTACGAAGGCATTTTTTTATGCTCAAGAAATCGCCTTATCCAATATAAATAAGTACTTTTGCAGAAAAATAAAAGGCTTAAATCAATGGAGTTCTCAATTACAAAGAAAGTGCTTTATCGCGAAATTGTCGATTACGTTATGATTACCCTCGGGTGCATCTCGTATGGCATTGGTTGGACCATCTTTCTACTTCCAAACAACATTAGTACAGGTGGAGTTGCAGGTTTGTCGTCTACAGTCTTTTGGGCTTTGAATATTCCCGTCTCTTACACTTACTTCGTTTTAAATGCTCTTTTATTAACTGTAGCATTAAAGACACTTGGCTGGCGCTTTTGCGTTAAAACAATCTATGGAGTGTTGGTTATGACATTTGCAACTGGAATCTTGCGAGGATATTTTCCACACCCTACAATTATGCACGAACAACCATTTGTTGCCATGCTTATAGGCTCGTTGTTCTGTGGTATGGGCTTAGGTTTTTGTCTTTCTTATAATGGAAGTTCAGGTGGTTCCGATATTGTTGCAGCAATTGTAAATAAATACCACGACATTTCGCTTGGCCGCGTACTAATTCTGGTAGATACTTCTATCGTAACATTAAGTTATTTTGTGCTGAAAGATTGGGAGCGTGTCATTTATGGTTATCTATCTTTGTTTATCGTATCTTTCGTGTTAGACCAGGTGGTTATTTCTGGCAGGCGTTCGGTTCAGTTTCTCATTATTTCGGAACGATATAAAGAAATATGCAAAGAAGTTGTAGAAACTCCACCTCATCGTGGCTGTACTATTATAGATGCCCAAGGATATTACACGGGACAAACAACAAAAGTTGTATTGGTTGTTACACGTCAACGCGAAGCAAGAACGCTTTACCATCTTATAAACGACATAGACCCTCACGCTTTTGTTACACAAAGTCAGGTAATGGGTGTGTTCGGGCAAGGTTTCGACAAGTTTAAAATTAAGAACAAAAACAACAAGAGAAATTCTGAAACTGTTTCTTTAGAAACAAAATAAACCCTCAAATATTATTCCAGTGTGTTTGGAAAATCTTTCTTAGGGCTTATCTCAGAATAGCGTTGGTGTTACTTGGATTGCAAGATAATACCACGCTATTCTGTAATGAGACACAAAAAGTCATATCTTAAATCCTTGGATAGGAGCAAAATATGACTCTTGACTTTATTTGTTTACAATAATAATTATTATGAAAACGACAGAGATTTCTGCTTGTCGTTGTGTATTTAAGGTATCAGCTTCTTAACGGTTTTGCCATTGGATAGCTTAATGATATTGATACCCTTGCAAGGTTTTGATATCTTCTGGCCTTGTACATTGTAACGCTCTACTTCTGTTACTGTGTTTTCTTTAACCGAAGTTACCGCAGTTGGGTCTTTTCCGAACCTAACCTTTATAGAAGGTCCATCTTCTGAATATTCGTATGCAGCTGCTCCCAACTTACATAAACCTGCAGTAAAAACTGCTGTCCAGCATTTTGGAGTTGTAGTTTCAGCTGGAATGAACCATTCAGTTTCTATGCTTTCAGACTTTCCGGCTGCTATTGATATTGAACCTGATGTATGGATTGAAGGAGTATCGTAGAAATCACAATTACCTATACAACATTGAATTTTTCCTTCAGGCATAGATTTTAAATCAAGTTTCATAGCAACCTCTTTTTTCAGACCTGACACATTTTTAATAAACAGGTTTGGTTTCATATATATGGTGCCAAAATCTTCATCTTTTATTATTTCTGTAACTTCAAATACAGAACCATCTGGTATAACATTACCTTTATCGTCTACAAACTGAAGTGCCGATTTTGCACTTTGAGCCATTGCTCCCATACTTATTGAGAACAATACGGCTGCTGCGAGTAATATTCTTTTCATTGTTTTCTCCTTTTAAATTAAAGATATATATTAACTATTTATATGCTGTTTAATTACTTGTTGAACGCCAGAATCGTTGTAAACAAAGGCTACAATAGAAACATTCTTTTCGTTCCATTTTGAATCTAACTGAATAGAGAAGTTGTTCTTTGCCTCTACATTTTCTTGTAAAGAGATGTCAGTTCCCCATGTGCCATTTACAGCTGCACGGAACACATGATTGTGAACATAGTTTTTATCCTTGCGATTACCTTTTAAAAGCTGTACTGCAACAATGCCATCTTCAACAATCCACACTTGCAACTTTCCATTTAGCTTTTCTGAACTTAACGCATTTACATCTATAGACAACTGACGATTGGCTGCATTATAGTTATTCGCCATAGAGAGTTTAACATTAGTTGTCTTCTGAAGTTCACTATTTATAACACCTGCCCACGCAGAGACACCCAAAGCACTGGTATTTCTGTTTATAACAGCACACGGAAGACTAGCGCCATTCCAATGTTTAAAATATTCTTCGCCAACACTTGTCTTTAACGGAGATACTGCCAATGCAGAAGCATGTATACAAACCGTTATAACATTGTTCTCGCCATATTCTTTTTGAATCTTTGCTAATTCTTCGTGAGCTTCTGGACAATTTATGCACCTCTGTCCTGTAAACTCTTCTACCAATACGGCACGCTTTGCTTCGGAAGATTCTACCTTTATATATCTGTCGCCCTCGTCTACATTTGCACACGAAGAGAGAAGTATCGCCACAGATGCTATTAGTAATGGAATTATTCTTTTCATTTTATGTTCTGTTTAGAAATTATAGTTGTATGAAACTGTTACACCTCTGCTTGCGGGAATATAGCGACATACGCCACCAGAGCAGTTAAAACCTGCACGTGTACGGCCATAACCTACTTGCAATCTGTGTGCACCGGCATTGAAAGTTACTAATCCTTGATAGTAATGTAACTTGGTTTCGCCAGAATTATACATATCGCTTACAGTAAACATCCAATGAGGAACAATTGCCAATTCCAGCAAGCCGAACCACCAGTTGCCTTGGTCGCCCTTTGTAGAAAGGTATTGTACTTCGCCACGAAGGTTCATCTTTGGAGAGAATGTATATTTACCATCGGCAACAAATATGTCGGAATGTATCATTCCGCCCTCGCCCTCTACCACTGTCTTATTGTAGAATTGGTTCATATACATTAAATTCAGCTTGAATGTCTTGGAGATTTTGCGTTCAACCTGTATGTTCAAATCTTGATAATAGGTCTGGTCGCCCCATTTAAAGAAAGCAGAACCATAACCTTTAGAACCTTTTACATTTACATTATCAATAGAACCTGTAAGATTTATGTGCTTGTCAATGGCATGGACGTGAGAGAAATTCACTTTTACATTCATGCCATAAGGCCCTCCGATAAAAGTCTTACGCTTAAACTTATAACCCAACTGTGCCTGATATGCCCATTCGCCGTCTGGACGAGTTGCATAAGGATAGAAAGCAGCAAGTGCATAAGTCTGGTCTTGTGTAAATGCCGGCAGATGGTTTATATACGAAGAAACTCCGATGCTGTTTCTGTCGCTTTTAAATGCCATGTCGTTAGAACGCTTTGCTTGTAAAAGAACACTCATTCCACGTTGAGAATAAGAAGCCGAAAGCATAGCTACATTTCCATTACGATATATGTAACCATTTGTAAACGAAGGGTCTTGTGTTTTCTGTGCATATTCGGCAAGAATATTAAAGCCGCCTTTCTGCAATTGGACACGAGCGTCCCAGGCATTTACATTTTGCGGAAGGTTTAATTTGTGCGTGCGGTCTACCATTATATTGTCGTTGTCGTTGTCTTCATATTTATTTACGAACGAACCACCCAACATAATTCGGGTATCGCTCTTTTGCAATCCCGCAAACCATTCGCCAAGATTAAGTTCTAAATCGGCACCATTTATCCACGAATCATTATGTGCCCAGTATCTGCGCTGTTCTCCTGTTACAGCTTTCAGCACAATTCCTTTATAAGGTTTGTAAACTATGCGTGCACCTAACAAAGAATTGTCTATTCCTAAGCTACGTTCCTCGTAAGTGCGGAGTATGAAGCCCGAACCAAATTGTTCGTAGTAGTTTCCTAATGTAATTTCGAGCTTTTCAAATTTACCTTTTAAATAAAAATATGGCACACCATAGCCTTTATAGTCTGGTTCGAAACCTGGTAATGGATGTTTCAGAAACTCAAATCTTGCTCCGGCGTCTACATTCTTACTAATCAGGTTTAAATCGAGAAAAGTATTTGTCAGCACCTTGTCTTTATACTTGGGCGAACCTATCTTCAAGTCTTCCTGTGGTACAAGGATGTCGCTCTGTATGCTTCCGGTAACCGAAACTTTATTATCGTTGTTGTCGTCTTGTCCTTGAGCATTGACATTTACCGCCCCAAGAGCAAGCAGACATAGTAAGCAAATATATTTTTTCATGTTATCTGCCTATTTTACAAGTTCGCGAACTTTCTCTATCAACTCGTTTTCTGCACCTTCTGTATAGCCGTTGTGTTTATACACAATATTTCCCTTACCATCGCAAATAAGAACATAAGGAATCATTTGTACACCTAAGGCACGTTTAAACTCGCTATTTGGGTCGAGCAATACGTCGTATTCCCAGCCATTCTCGTCTACAAGTGGCTTCACTTTGTTTGCATTCTGTGCCTGGTCTATAGAAATGGCAAAAATTTTCACTCCTGTTTCTTCGCGCCATTCATTATACACTTCGCTAATGGCTTTTAACTCGCGGTTGCAAGGCTTGCACCAAGTTGCAAAGAAGTCAATGATGAATGGCTTTCCATTATTCGACAAGGTATCTGTACGTACAGCCTTGCCATCAATGTCCTTAAGTGTTACCGATGGTAATTGCGCGCTTACAGTGCCAATAGCACAAGTAAGTAATACTAATAGGGATAGAACCGTTTTTTTCATAATTCAAATTGTTTCTTGTTAAATTGCTTATAGTTAGACGAAATTAAGAATGTATATTCTTTTTACAGTAGGCAAAGATAAGGCAAATAAAAATATTATGCAAGAAAAAAAATAAAAAACAACGAACAAATATAACAATTAACGGAAATAAGTATAAAAAAGGACAGCAAACAAGTACACTTTCTATCCCTGATTTAGCACAGTTCTTTAATGCAGGATTAAGAACTTCTATTTTAGCAACTATATCTCGCCAAGTTTATTATTAAAATCTTCCAAATTTATTATTATAATTTTTTACGTTGTCATTATAGATTTTTATTTTCTTATTATATTTTTTTGAGTTCGCGGTGTGTTGCATCTTTGCTGCATCAGCGACAAAAGTTTCCTTTCGGACGCAAAATAATGGAAGAAAATGAAAATAAAGCCTTGGCACTACGCTAAGGCTTTACTTTTTATACCAATTTAGTGATTAAGAACAATGTGTTTTTATCGCTTTAGCAGCTTTTTGCCTTTTAGAATAAAAATACCCGAACCGGAAAAATTGGAGATATTATCTAAACGTATACCTTGTAAAGTATAGATTTGCTTGTGTGATATCTCGTTCTCAATTGTTTGCATCTCAATTCTGTCAGGGGTCTTTCTTGTGAAATATCCTGTTGTTGGATTCGCCATAGCTATATCAATTTTATTCGCATCGTAAACAACACTACCGTTTTCTCCTCCTTTCAACAGCTTACAATCTTGGAACATACAAATAGACATTTCACATGTCCAAATGTCATTGCAATAGATGGTAGTCAATGATTCGCAATTATGGAACATATCGCTCATATTAGTTACAAGTTGTGTATTGAAGTTTGATACGTCAACAGAAATCAAGGATTTACAGCCATAAAACATAAAGCTCATATTAGTTACGCTTTTGGTATCAAAGTGAGAGACATCGATAGTCTTCAGTAATTCACAACCATCGAACATGTAATCCATATAAGTTACATTTTGAGTTCTAAAACCCGATACATCAAGCGAGGTCAAAACTTTACAGCCAGAAAACATTCCACCCATATTAGTTACATTGTCTGTATTAAGGTTTTTTATTCCTTCAATAGTAGTAAGCTTTTCAAAGCCATCAAACCATAATCTCGTAGAGGTCGGATAGCAGTTCTTCATCGAATTATCAAATATTACAGTTGTAATTTTCTTTCTGTCATATTTTAAACACCATTCAGGATAACCAGTAATAGAATTTGGTAAGGTATATACAGTATTTTCATCGTATGAATCTTTATTGGAGTCATAATAGAAAGAAAAAGTTTTTGCATCGGTATCCATTACGGCGTATGCTTCCATAACTTGTGCCCGTACTGTTATAGGCAAAAATAAGATTGCGAACAACATGGCAATAACTACAAACGTATTGTGAAATAATTGTTTCTTCATAATCCTAACTGATTGTATTTATAAATTTTATTGTATTCTCGATATCCTATGTTACGTCAGGCGTAACTTGCAGCTTTTTTGAAAGAGGGCTTTAGGTTTATATTTTCCCGCAAACCTTTACTGATTGTATACGTCTTGTAAACAAATAAAGGAATATCTAAAATGTCTACTATAAGAGAAATATTGATAATTAATTAATGCCATCAATCCCTTTTAAGGATTGACTAATCACTGTCGAACAGGTCTTATGCAGAAACCATAATATCGGTTGCTGACATTTGAGGCATTTGCTTTACTGTCATCAAAAAATAGATGGACGGCTAATTTACTTTCAAAGGAAACGACCTCCGATGTCCAATAATATCCATAAAATTCTGCCGCATAAGGCTCATTTCCATTCATACAACCTGCCGCCGGTAAGAATATGCGGTTACCATTGGGACCAGTAACCCAATAGCCACAATATCCGCTTTTTTCATCTTCGAACCATTTCCATGTGCATTTCTTTACTAATTCTTCCATTTCGGCTGTGGTTGGAATTCGCCATTCATTTCCTAATATAATAGTAGCGGCATCATCGCTTGCTTCTAAAATTGTTTTCTTGTCAGAAGTATTATATTTCGTTATCTTCTTGGAGATGGGTTCGTAATATTTATATCCGTTCCACTTATAGTTTTCCTTCGTCTTAACTTCTCCCCATGCATAATAGTCGCCATAAGCCTCCGGTGTTTCTGCTCCAAGGTTACAAGAAGCCCATTTTACACTCAATCCTAAGTCTATACAAATAAGATGTTGCATAGTATTTGGAAAAGTGACACTGTCTATTTGTTCAATAATTTCGGCTTTTCCTCCTTTCCATACCTTAATATTTACTTTCTGCTGTGCCGACACTATTGAGGCTATGACTAAGAAAAGGAGAGATAAGATATATTTCTTCGTCATAATATATACTCTTATTTATGTACTGGTCTAACAGGTATACCATAATTACGTGCAATACGATCGTCTGCTTGATATTTATCAGATTGGAAAGAAAATCCCTGCGCATACATCTTAATATAAGCCTCGTCTCCTTCACGCAATGTATTAGATAAATAGTAACCATACTTTCCGCCATAAAAAGAATTCTTACCAAACATTACGCCTGCTGCTGGAAGAAAGATAGAATTGCCATTCTTACCTGTTACTTTGTAACCGTTTACATTGTTGACGGTAGTCCATTCCCATGTACAATCATTCACTAATTCCTTTATTTCTTCAGGTGTAGGCATACGCCAGCCTTCATTCAGATTAACAATAGCTGCATCGTCTTCCGAATCAAGTGTTGTTTTGCCATCTTTTACATTGTATTTCTCTAAATTATTACGGTCTGTGCCGTGTTTGTAGGTGTTCCAGTCGTAACTTTCCTTAGTTTCGACGTCGCCCCACTGATAGAAATTGCCAAAATCTTCAGGATTTTTTGCCCCAATATTGCAGGTGCCCCACTTTACGCTGAGTCCCAAATCTATGTAAGTTGCCTTTTCTTTTGACTTGACAAATGTAATACTATCTACAGCTTGAATTGTCTGTGATTTTGTTCCGTGCCATATAACTATGTCATGAGTATTTTGTGCACCTGCTCCTAAAGCGAGCATTGCAGTAAAGATAATAGATAAAACTTTCTTCATGTTGCTTATTTGTATTTATTTATATTGGTAATAATAGAATGTGTAAAACTTATCGGGTGAATTTAAAGGATATACCTGACTGGGTTCTTGCGATATAAATACCATTAGATGTTTTTAAAGATAAGTTTAAAGTTTCATTATCTTTGGTCGAAATGGCTGTTGTTATCAATCGTCCAGTAGTATCATAGATACTGACACGCTCTCCTTTTGTAAGACCAGATACGCTCAAACCATTGGTATTTATGCGAAAGACCACATTACTATTGATATTATCTTTGGCAGAAGATATACTATTGGGTTGAACTTCTCCCCAATATACTCGCTTTACTTCATTGTAATCATAACTAACAACCGTTTTCTTAGCACGAATTTCTAATGCAGATCCAATTAACATTGTAGGTTTATCAGAAAAGGCGAAACCAACAATTGAACCATTCTTTAGTTGTAATAATACACCTTCCTCGCCCATAACTCCTAAAGTTATAAACAAGACAATTGAAAGAATTAAAAACCTTAGCTTTTTCATATTGTGAATTTTATTAACATTGATTTCGCAAAATAATATATTTCTCTGCAAGAAAACAAAAAATGAATATAGACATCATATAGACAATGTATTGAATAAGTGTTAAAAAATAAGATGGAGTATATAGAATTCTGTATCTTTGTGGCAAAAAGGTATTACCATGAGTTTTTCTCGAATACATCGCATAGATATAGTAACAATTTTTTTTCTGTTGGCAACCACATTTATAAATATAGGTTGTTCTTCTTTTGTGCATACCAAAGAAAAAGTGTATGCCGATAGTTTGCTAAATAATTCGTATTTAGATATTATAAATTATTCTTTTGTAAAGGCATATAGAGATATTTCAAGGGCACAGACTTTCTATGAAAAAACTAATAATCAAGAAAAACAAGCAATATGTCAAATTCATCTTGCCTTATTATATGAAGGTATTGGTTTATGGGAAGAGGCTCACGAAAATCTGAAAAAAGCACGTAGTGCACTGAAGCAACTTTCTCCAATAGTGAAATATAGATACTATTATGCAAATGTAGTATACTTGTTAGAACACTGTAAGAATTATGCAGAAGCAGGCCGGGTAATGAAATATGCTATTGCAAATGACCATTGTATAAGTAATAAGGTTTTCCTTCTAACCGACTTAAGTAACTTGGCAGAAATATATATTAAACAAGGGAAGATAGAAGAAGCATCAAAAATTCTTAATAGTTTAGACAAGCAAGTTAATAATTTCTTTCACACCCAACTGTTATATTGTCGTTTGCTTATAGCAAAACAATACAGCCGTCCAGATTCCATTTATAATATTGCGCAGAAGTGCCTTGAACAGAGTGTACGTTTTAGGCAATTGAATATCCAAGTGGAGGCATTACAAGCAATGATTCATATAGATTCGATACGTCAGGATTACCGTTCTTTTATCAATCATTTTACACAATATTACAATATGCGCGATTCTTTGAATGGTGCAATGGCGACTTCTAAAATTAAACAAATACAAGAGAAGGCTAAAATAGAGAGTGAAAAACTCAAAGCATACGAAGAAATAAAAGGACAACGTGTACTATTACTACTTATAGTTGTAGTTGCTCTATTCGTAGTATGTGTCGCTGTTCTGATTTATTATCGTACCAAACAACGTAAACGAATTGTTGAACTTGAAGCAAAAGAACTATCCGATAAGCTTCGATATACTGAATTGGAAAGAGAACTATCAAAACTTAAAATGCAGATTGAAAAAGAGAAGCTAATTAAATCACAGCAAGAAAATATATCAATGTCGTTACAATTAGCAATGCTAAGCGACCAGAAGGAGAAGAAAAGAATGCAATTCTTTAACGAGCAGTTTCAATTTATGGATAATGATTTTTGCCAACGCTTAGAAAAGCAATATCCAACTATTACCAAAGCCGAAAAAAGATTATTATACCTCATAAAGATTGGACTTGACGGACATAAAATTATGTCTATACTTAATATATCTGGTTCAGGTTTTTACAAACTCCGTTATAGGCTAAGAAAGCGATTAGGACTCAACAATGAAGATTTAGAGAAATATATTCAGCATTTAAAGTGATATTTTTTTATAGTTATAAGTGGACAATTCTTTTTATAATAAAAGACGCGAGAGTTTTTAATTAGAATTTTTGAAATTATAATTAAAAAATAAAATTTTAAAATGAAAAAATAGAGAGTTTATTGTAAAGCAATATTTGTACCTTGTTTTATATTTTCAAAATTGTGTTTTAAAGCTGTATAATATGTGTGTTTTGTTATAGTAATACGGATAATCTTATTTTATGTTAGAAAATATTGTTGGAATTAGACGAATGTATAAAAAACATTATTATCTTTGTAGCGTGTCCTTCTTTTTAGTTATGAACTCTTACTGGGGTGGGACTGTAGAGAGAAAAAGCATAAAACAAGAGTTCTAATTTATTTCCTAAACGATGTATTATGAAAATTAAATTTCTATTGTTTGCAGTCTTAATTTCTTTTCCAGCAGTATTGTCTGCACAGACAATAAAAGGCGATGTGTTGGTAAGTGGTAATGGTGCTCCTGTTGATTACAAAATTCCAGAAGGAATACGCGAGATTGCTCCCAATGCTTTTGCTACTTCGTCTGTTAGAAGCGTAGAATGTCCTGCTTCGCTCGAAGTTATTGGGCAATGTGCATTCTTTTATGCCAACAGTTTAAAGACGGTTACATTTGCACCAAATAGTAAATTGAAGGTTATTGGCGAACAAGCTTTCAGCGATTGTGCAAGTCTTGAAACAATAGAACTTCCAAATTCGGTTGATTCTATTGGAGCAAATGCATTTGTGCTATGCGAAAATCTGAAGAAGATAGCAATTCCTACAGGACTTAAGAAACTTTCGCGTAGTACGTTTATGTCGTGTTCTAACCTTATGAAAGTGAAGTTTCCCGAAACGTTGAAAGAGATAGACGAAACTTGTTTTGCCAACTGTGTGTCGCTTACTTCTATAACACTTACTGGAGTAGAAACTATTGGCGAACGTGCTTTCTATAATTGTAAGGTATTAACTAACGTAAAGTTAAACGAAGGGTTGAAAGAGATAAAAGCGAATGCTTTTCAGCGTTGCATTGCTTTAGAAACGCTCGAACTTCCTTCAACGGTAGAGAAAACTGGTGCAAAACTGTTCTTACAATGTCCAGAGTTTGGTGGTTTTACGGTTGCAGCTGCAAGTAAGTACATGATGGCTGTTGGCGGAGTGCTTTATTCTAAGGATAAAACTACGCTTTATGAATGTCCACAAGTTATAGCAACCGATAATTTTGTTGTTCCAGCTGAAACAAAAGTTATTCGTTCTATGGCGTTTTTTGAGTGTCAGGATATAAAGGCAATTACACTTCCTGCTAATATTGAGAAAATTGGCACGGGTGCATTGGCAAATAATGGTATGGCGAAGTTTAATTTTGCTACGAACAACAGTTTTGTCTTCGCAGACGATGCGCTTTATTATCGAAGTCCAAGTGGCAAAGGTCTCTATTTGATGGCTGTTCCTTGTAAAGGAAATAGGACTGAATTCGTTCTTCAGTCAAAAACTTCTTATATTGCCGATTATGCATTTGCTTACAACAATAATGTGCAGAAAGTTTATATTCCCGATTTGGTAATTGGCATTGCAAATCGTGCTTTTTATGCTTGCCATTGCTTAAAAGATATTTATAGCTATCGAGAAACAGCTCCCGAACTTGGAGAAGAAGTTTTTGGCGATGTAGAATTTAATAAAGTATATTTGCACGTTAGGAAAGGTTCGGAAAAATCGTATGCAGACAATGGTTGGTTGTTCTTGTGGGGCGACAATATTGAAGGCGATTATCCAAACATTGCAGATGGAATAGGCAATGTCGCAACAGAGAATATGAAATGCTCTGTAGTTAGATTGAATGCAAACGAAGCTTGTTTAACAGCCAATGTAAATATTAGTTCTGTGGAATTGTACAATGCAGCAGGCTCTTTGGTTAGCGAAGTTAGACAGTTTAACAGTAACAGAGTGTTGATTACTTTGCCTTATCATGGTTTTTATATTGCAAAACTGAAGTTTAATGATGGCAGTGTAAAGGTTGTGAAGATTTAAACAACCCCCTTAACATAACGGCTTCTCTGTTTATAGCACAGAAGCCGTTATGTTTCTCTCTGTAAAAGTTTAACAACTTCTTTCTACAGGCACTGTCTTAAAAAAGTGTGTAAGCCTTTTTTCTTGTCTTTGTATTTGGAAACAATTAAATAAAGAAACAATGGAACTTGCACATTCGCAAATTTCGGAAATTCTTTCCAATTAAACAAGCGGCAGCGAGGGGTTGTTATCCTTCAGTCTTTAATCATGAATTCTCTGATGAGGCATGAACGTGTTTCATTTGTCAGCGAGAATGGACAACAATGCAATGGCCTTGAGTTTTCTCTCCGTATCCCCGCAGCCGCAGAGCGATGTTTGCCGTAACCCCGTAGTGCCGATTGCCGTAACTCCGTAGCGATGATTGCCGTAACCCCGTAGCGATGATTGCCGTAACTCCGTAGCGATTTTAGGACTTGTTCGGAAGAGGAATATTGCTGAACCCGTATCGTCTTTATTCCGTCTAAAGAATTCAATGAGGTCTTTACTTTAGAAAACAAGGAGATTTTGTTGGGACATGAATAATCTTATTCCTTTTGTAGCCAAATGGGAAGGAAATATCCCATATTGAAAAAGTATAGAGCCGACCGCAACATCGCCTACTTTATATATATGGACTTTCTGTGCAAGTGCAAAGGTGCATATATACGACTAACTGGATTGAAAGGCTCAATAGGAGATATAAGAGGACGATAAGAATGAGAACATCGATGCCATCAGACAAGTCGGCACTTTTCCTTCTGGCAAGTGCTGCCGTGGAAGAGACAGAAACAACATGTGCCAGGAAAATTCATCAATGCAAAAACTGGAAACACAAGAAAGAAAAATGAATAAAGACAAAGAAAAGGAGAAAGGACTTACACACTTTTTAGGACACTACCTTTTATATACCAAATTCAGTGTTTATTGGTATCAAAGCTTTAACGATCCATGTTAAAATCAGGCATCTTATCCTCAATTTTTAATCTATTATGCTTTCGGATAGTATATGCAAATAGTATCCATGGACGAAAACTTTCACTATGGAATGACATCTTTTGACGTTGATAATAATTAGGAGTATCAATCGTTGTTATTTGCTCTCGTACTCCTCCTAAATAAGAGATACCTGCAGAAATTTGGATATTATCTGTTGGGTACCAAGCCATTGATATATTAGCACTCATCGGATTAGAATACTTTGTTATTGAAATTGCAGAATAACTCTTATTTTTCCATTCAGTTTCTACTTGAATTGCCATCTGATCTAAAGCCCACCACGTGAGATTACCATTTAAACCCCATGAAAAGAGACGATTGCCTCCTTCATAATGCTCCCAACTCAAGGCTGGTGATAGGTAAGCTTGAACAGAATTATTATTTATACTCAACCCAAAACCAGTGTTCCATTTATTATAACAGCCATTGTTCCTATATGATTGTATAACATAGTTATCCTCTTTTTGCAAATAACTTTCTATCATATTTGTGGTAATCTTATGCTTTGCGAAAGTCTGCAAGCGTAACCACTTCAATATTTTTATATCATAGGTCAATGCCAAATCATGGATTTGTATCGGGCGCAGATTCATGTTACCTTCTACTTTCTGCCATGGATTCACAGATGAAGAGACTGGTGCTAATTGTTGAGGTGATGGGAGAATATTATTGAGCGTATACGACAGGCGTGCGGTCTGCGCTTTTGATACTCTAAATGCTATGGCAGCAGCCGTCTTTGGACGCCAATAACTATCACTCCTGCTATCAACTTTCACAAACAATCCCTGCAAACCTACCGACGTCATCAGCATAATTTTTTTCCATACATTTGAATAAGAAATATATGAATAATTACTAGACTGAGATACATGTGTTAAAACTGATGGGGAAAATGCATTATCCCAAAGATTATCGTGAGTGTACAAAAAATGGTTGCCTGCCTCTACCTGTCCATATTTGTGACGAACCCCATTGTAATCTACCTCTAAGCCAGCCTGATTTCTTATATTGTCAAGTGCTAGAAAGGTAGGTATCAAATCGGAGGTGATATGCTCAGCATACTGTTGCTCACGATTTGCTTTTGCATGATTAAAATACGAATACACATCCAAACTTGACTTATCCTTAAATGTACGTTCATAGAAAAATGCCCCTAACCATCCGATTGATTTATCCTTGGCATGGTCGTCGGCAGTTATCTTGTTAGATATGTTGCTGTTTAGATATTCACCATCATATGTAGCTGATTTATGCATGTTACTTATGCGATTACTTATATTCCAAGCAAAATAATTTCGAGCATTTGGCTCATATTTAAATAGTAGTTTTAGGTCAAAATCATTTTTTCTAGAAATATTCGAGCCTATTAATTGTTTTTGCTGGCCATTTCGTTTTTCTAATGTTTCATAATCAATTCTATCTTTCGTTAGATAGTTATAGAAAGCACTTCCATAAACAGCAAAATGGCTTCGTCCTATTTCAAAATTAGAACCAACAAAACCTTTCCTTAATGGGATATCATGGCGGGTACGTCCTTCGATATACACATAGAGAGGACGTTCTTTCCGTAAGTGAATGTTAATTATTTTATTAATACCTTGATCCAAATAGCGAGCGCTTACAACATCTTCTACTGTAACAGACTCTATATCTGCGGGTAAGATGGGGTTGATTCCAGAGTTCACCAATCTTCCTTCAATTAATATCAAAGGAGAACTACCATCTCGAGTTGCTATGCTTTGCGAGATGGGATTTACCTTTAAAACTGGTATCTCTGATAAAGCCTTGAAGGGATCTTTCTCCTTTCGGGCTTTATCTGAAAGATAAAAGGTTTCACCTGTAGCTGTAACAGTCGGAGTCTTGGTTCCTTTAACTACTACTTCTTGTAGAGCAATGGGAATTTTCTGCATTATGACGTTAATTACAGTGTCTTCTCTTAAGTTCAAATTGCTTTCCCATGGTTGGTAATTGCGTGCTGATAATGATATTTTATATACTCCTTTTGCAGGTACAGTCAATTCAGTATTAGAAGTATTGAATGTAGAGAAACTTATGACCGAGTCGTTTTGCGTAACAATACTTTCAACACGTGGTATTACTTCTTTCTCTTGTCCACCTATTTGGAATTTTATATGAATTTGGCAGGAAGCTTTTGAGCTAACTAAAAAGATAAGGCATGTTAGATACGAAATTAAGATAATTCTTCTCATATTTTAGTTATTTTTTTATAGACCTTGTTCAATAAGTTCATTTTTAAAGAGACTACGAGCATGAGCATAAATGTCGAAATTTGGTGATAAATTTGGGCATTTCCAATTTGGTTCTGCCGCAAGACGTATTTTACAAGGGCCGCCACAATCTGGAAATTGAATACACTTTTTGCACTCTTCGAGAATGGTGGTGCTTCTCAAATACCTTGTTTTCTTCTCATCCCAAATGATTTGACCTGTTTTTGAGTCCAAAGTACCTAGTGCAGTTGAGTTATCGAATTTATCAATGGTAGTACATTTAAAAACATTACCATCATAGTTTATAACAGCTTCAGAATCTCTGTCTGCAAAACATATTCCAGGATCCCCATAAGCATCAACGACAAATCCTTCTTTCCATAATTTTGCCTTTACGATATTTAGCAAATTCTCACTTATTTCATCCTTATCAACCTGCCAAACCTTCTTTAATATTATTTTAACTCTGTTCTTATCAATTCCTTTTAAGTCTGACAATATTCTATCAAAATTATTAAGGGTTTGACCATCATAATTGATTCTAATAGCAATAAAACTATTGGGAATATTTTCTTGTATTAATTTTATATTGTTTAGAGTTAAAGAATAAGTGTCAACTTTTTTGTTATTGGTAAATTTTATCCTATTGTGCTGTTCTCTGTCTCCATCAAATGTAATCTGAAAATTACATCTGTACTTAGATATCTGGTTGATGATTGATTTTGAAATTAAAGTCCCATTTGTTGTAAAATCTAACAATAATTCTATATTATTATTGGAGCAGAAGTTATCAGTATCATAAATAATTTCTTTCATGGCATTAGCAAACATAAAGGGTTCCCCTCCAAAAAAAGAAAGTTTCAAGCCTTTAAAAGATAATGCTGAAAATCTTTCTTGAATATGCAGATTAATTCCTTTTATTATGTTGCTATCAATTTTACTGCTTTTAATTTTGTGCTCATAACAGTACCAACAAGAAAGATTACAGTCTAAAGTTGGGTTAATAATCAAATGGTAATAGCTTTTATCTCCTCTTTCATGATTAAAATTATCATAGCTGACCTTAAACTCATCGAGGTCATCTTCTACTAGAAACCCATTATCTACTAAAACATCGAAAATTTTTGGAAAAGTAGATTTTAGAGCTGTACAATTTTCTTCATTACTGTAAAGATTATATGCGTTATGTGATAGAAGAATATGTTTTCTGGTGACAAAACTAGTTAATAAATAAATGTCTTTCTCGATCTCTTGAGATATGGTATATTTACTTTTTTTCATATAGAGTCAACTTAATGATACCAAATAGCACAAACTATTTGGTATCAAATTTTAAATATAGATAATTTTATTCCATAGAGACAGTGGTCATGTTTATGTCACTGCAATTCCCAAACCAGTTATTGGTTTCTTTGCATCGATTGTGATTGTTAATCACAGAGCAATTATTTGCATCATTAATAACGCTACAGCTAGAGCCATGATTGATGTTTGTACACGTTCCAGAACCGTTATTTATATGATTCATTGAAGCACTACCGCCAAAAATTTGGCTCATACCTTCGTTTAAAATTTGTTCTTTTAAGTCAATGCTTAATTCTTCTTTTTTTTCCATTTTAAAAATATTTTGATTTTTTATTTATTAGATATTTGTTAACTCGTTTTTATCAATATTAAACTCATAGAGATTAATATTATAACTATATGCTTATCTTCTAATATTTATGCTACTATTTATTTTAATTAATAATAGATTTCAATAAAACCATCAAAAACCTAGCAAGGGTTTAATAGGGTTTGTTAAGGTTCACGTGAACAATTTTGGTTCATCCCCGAATAGCGTTGGTAAAAATCGCATGAAATTATAATAAAAGCCGCCAATTCATTATCTTAGTGGTTCCCCAACCATATCAGATATGAACGGCAGCTTATTATATCAGGCCTACGGCGTCAAGAGCTACTCCTATTGCAGCAGCGAGTACAAAGGTAATGCAATTTTCCTTCATCTTAAAACAATCTTTCCTAAAAGACCAGTGTGTCCCCACTGCGGTGGCCGTCATGTCATCAAATATGGTGTAGTCAGCCGTACACTTCACAACCTCCCCTTTGGCAGCAAGCCCTGCTACCTGTCATTGCAGATACAACGTTGCTGTTGCAAGGATTGCGGTTCCGTGTGGCAGTCAGACATACCGTTCACTCACGGCGAGGTAAGCTATACCTACCGCTTCTCACGCTATGTACTGGACTTGCTTCGTATGGGCAATACGATAAAAGATGTAGCCCTTCATTTGCACGTGGGGTGGAACATGGTGAAGGAAATTCACAAAAAGTATCTGAAAGCCAAATACTCACACCCCGACATCAAGCAAGTACACCGCATAGGCATAGATGAGTTTGCCACCCGCAAGGGGCATGTCTACAAGACCATTGTGGTAGACCTTGATACGGGCCGCATCATTCATGTGGGAGACGGCAAGGGGAAGGATGCCTTGGCTGGGTTTTGGAAGAGGGTGAAAAGGAACAAGGTGAAGATAGAGGTTGTAACTTCCGACCTTTCGGCGGCTTTCATAGCATCCGTCATGGAGCATGCTCCCGAGGCAGTCCATGTCTATGACAAGTTCCACGTGTCCAAGCTAGTGAACGATGCCGTTGATGCCGTCCGTAGAAAGGTGTATGCCCAGGAAACGGACTTGGAGAAACGGAACATTATAAAAGGCTCCAGATGGCTGCTGCTGACAAAGGACAAGGACATATTTGACGATGACAAGAAGAAACGTCTGGACAACATCCTGCAAACCAACACGCCATTGTTTCATGCGTATTATCTAAAGGAGGACCTTGACCAAATATGGATGCAGGATAACAAGGAGGATGCCGAGAAGCAACTGTGCTATTGGTGCGAAAGAGCTAGGGAGACAAAACTGCAGCCCTTCATAAAAGTAGCCAATACCCTCATGGTTAGAAGAAGCGGCATTCTGGCCTGGTACAATGCGTTTGTTACCAATGCGATGCTGGAAGGAATCAACAACAAAATCAAGGTAATGAAAAGGAAGGCATATGGCTATAGAGATGACCAATACTTCAATCTGCTTTTACTCGGCCTACATGACAAAACCAACGCTATTCGGGGATGAACCAAAAGAAATCCCAGTTATTAGCTTCTATTCCAAGAAGTGTTGATTTGGCTAAGCTACTTAAATCGGTTGTTGCACTATCGGTTGTTGCACTATCGGTTGTTGCACTATCGGTTGTTGTTAAGAAAGAGTATATATAATTGTAATGAAACCATGACGAAATAAAGTCTAATGCCAAACCTATACCAGCTACAGATTTCTCATTTCTTATATATTCTTCTATATCTTTTATAGGTTCTATATAAAAATAGTCTTTCTTTTCTAACTGGTGTTTCTTCTTAGACTTTGTGTAGTCTACTAACGTCTTAATTGTTTTCATAACTTATATATGTGTGTTGTTATATAGTCATCCCTTAAAAACTATATTTCAGCATAGAGCTTGTACTAGCAAGCTCTA
>ERZ772955.739-NODE-739-length-23836-cov-16.499979_pt1 | contig 23836 bp, 20 predicted proteins | sample MGYA00511133_ERZ772955 | MGnify/ENA primary metagenome ERZ772955 (study PRJEB29015, sample SAMEA2737914) | human oral metagenome | biome: human oral; feature: human-associated habitat; material: dental | place: China | collected 2149 ... | reverse complement strand
TACAAACAATAATTCGTTTCATCAAATGACACACTATCGAGTTCTCAAACAACACTGGCATACTCCGCTTCCAACTTTTAAAAGCCGTAAGCGCAAAGCAACCTTGGTCAGTTTAGCCAACAAGCATAAAACTTGTCAACTTCGCTGGTCATCAGCTTGGCGACCGCCTCGCTGACTCACACAAATTTACACACACAACCAGAACAATTACAAACGCACAGCTCAGAAGCACATTTTCTTTAACTCGACCATCAAGCGCACAACACTTACACCATAATGTTAGTGACTAACATTATGGTGTAAGATAGCAGGCATGGAGACTGATGCATCATGACGCCCTCACCTAAATGGGATCGGACCCACACGCACATACAATTGGCCGCCCTGGAACTCTTTACTCACCAGGGATATTCCGCCACTACTACCGCGCAAATTGCGGCCGTTGCCGAGGTAAGCCAGATGACGCTCTTCCGCCATTTCCCCACCAAGGAGTCGCTAATTCTGCAGGATCCATTTGATCCGGCGATCGCGGAAGCCGTCGAAAAGCGCCCAGCCAAGGAAGCACCACTTCGCGCAATCATCGCCGGAATCCAGTCGCTTCTCGACACCTTCACCCCAGACGTCGAAGAGCAATTGCGTACCCGGCTACGCATCGTGGCCGAGAATCCCGAATTGGCAGCGGCAGCAATCCACAGCAATGACGAAACAATTACCGCGATCGCCACGGCGTTGACTGCCCGGGGCGTCGACAAGCTCACGGCAACTGCGTTGGCAACCGCAGTCATTGCTGGTCTGACCAGGGCGTTAATAGATTGGAGTACGCACATCAATCGGCCGCTCATGCCGACGTTGCGCGGTGTTTTACATGCTTTGGCGGGCACTCATGCTTGAGTTACACAACGTTACGGTGACAAGCCGCGGCATTACTCGCCTCAATTTTTCGGTGGCGGCAGGCGAAATCGTTGCGCTCATCGGCCGCAACGGCGCCGGCAAAACCACACTGTTACGGCTCGCGCTCGGCCTCATCCACCCCACCGCCGGCACGGTTCGCCGCACCGTGGGCAATGGCGATATCGGGCAGCTTATCGACGCACCGTTTTGCTACCCAGAACTGACCGTGGCTCAAAACCTACGCATGCATGCTTGGTTATATGGCATCGACCCTGGGCACGTTACCGACTCCATCAACCGGTGGGAGCTGCAACCATACCGCGATCGCATCTTTCGGAAACTATCGTTAGGAAACAAGCAGCGGGTGGGTTTAGCTGGAGTTTTTCAGCATCAACCACGACTTATCGTGCTCGACGAGCCCACCAATGCTCTTGATCCGATGGGAATAGTCACCCTGCGCACCGTCGTGAAAGAACAGGCGGCTGCGGGATGTGGCGTGGTGGTCAGCAGTCACCATTTGGACGAGGTGGCAGCCATTGCTCACCGCATTGTCGTGGTAAATTCCGGGCGCATCATTACGGAACTGTCCCCCACCACCCCACAGTTGGAAAGCCGTTTCTTTCAGGCCATTCTTACAGACGATCAATCAAACGCCAATGTAGACAATTAGGCGATAAGTTGGGAGAGTAGTTTCTATGTCATCTTTTCGTCACTCGACGTTAATAATTACGGCGAAAGTCGAGACCCTCAAGGTAGCAAAATCCGCAACAGCATGGGGAGTCACCGGCGCAATGCTGGCCGGAATCCCACTGATTGTTTCGGCAATGATGATCGCTATCGCCCACAACAATCCGGTTATTCTCGCCAAGGGGGGAGCTGCCGCCACTCATGATGGGAATGGGTTCTTCTTTGTAGCGACACAGATCACGGCGGCTGCGGAAATATTGGGTTTTGGCACCATGATCGCCTGGATATATGCCCGAGAGTTTATGGATAACACCGCCATCGGATTGGCCATGCTGCCGATGAGTCGGCACATCACTATGACAGCCAAATTCCTGGTTTATGCAGCATGGACCCTTGTCACTCATCTGCTACTCGCCATCGTGATGCTGCTGCTCGCCGTGGGATTCCGCTTTGGCTTCCCCACAGGAGCACACATCCTACGGTTTCTCGTGTTGGGAGTACTCACGCTCCTCGCAACCCCTATTATTGCGTGGGTTTCCGTGTGCACTCGTTCCCTTATCGCCGGCTGCGGCACCGCCCTTGCGCTGATTATTCTCGGCCAGTTTGGCACCCTATTAGGTGCTAATAGCGGCTGGGTACCACCAGCCGTCCCGACATTGTGGGCGTTGCAGATCGTCCCAACAACCACGCCACAGCTGCTGGTTTTCCTGATGTTATCGGCGGGATTCGCCGGTCTCACCTGCGCCTGGTGGTCCCGCATGCAGCTTGCCTAACCCCACCTAAGCATCGACGCCGGCTAAGGGCCGAGACTACCTGGGGGCTGGGTCCGCAGGCCCGGAGACCCGTTCAATTTTGGCCCCCAATTGTTGGAGATTCTCCACAAAATTCGGATACCCCCGGTCAATGTGATACACATCGTGCACCTCGGTCTCGCCGTCGGCGCACAGCCCGGCCAACACCAGGCCAGCACCCGCTCGAATGTCCGAACTCCACACCGGGGTGGACGATAATTGTTCCACGCCGCGCAGCACTACATGATGCCCGTCAACCGTGGCGTCCGCACCCAACCGCATCATTTCATCCACAAACCTAAATCGGGCCTCGAAAATATTTTCGGTGATAACAGAGGTGCCTTCCGCGATGGCCGAAATGCCAATGGCCATAGGCTGCAAATCCGTAGGGAAGCCGGGGAACGGAAGCGTCTGGTAGTCCACGGCCTTGGGCCGGTGCGGCATGTTCACCCGGAAGCCGTTTTCGTAGGAGGAAATCTGGGCACCGGCAAACTTCAACATCTCCAGTGGAAGGTGCAGGTGTCGGGGCGCGATCCCGCTCACTGTGATATCGCCCCTGGTCATGGCAGCAGCATAGGCCCAGGTGCCGGCAACGATTCGGTCGCCGATGACCTCATGTTGCGTGGGGTACAGCTTGTCCACCCCGTCGATCACGATGGTGGGTGAGCCTTCACCGGTCAACTGCGCCCCCATTTGCCGCAGCATGACACAGAGGTCGACGATTTCCGGCTCCCGGGCAGCGTTCTCCAGTACTGTGCGCCCCTCGGCCAACACCGCGGCGGTCAGGATGTTTTCGGTAGCCCCCACGGAGGGGAAATCCAGTTCGATTTCGGCTCCCACAAGCTTGGTAGCTTCGGCCACCACAGCACCGTGGCGAATGTAGGTGGTGGCGCCCAGTTTTTCCAAACCGGATTGGTGCATGTCTAGTGGACGGCTGCCGATAGCGTCGCCACCGGGCAGCGCCACTACGGCCCGACCGGTTCGGGATGTGAGCGGTCCGAGCACGCACACCGAGGCGCGGAATTGCCGCACAGCGTCGAAATCGGCATCGGAGCTCACAGTGGCGGGGGTAGTGATGCGGACAGTTTCGTGGTCAACAGAGACCTCGCAGCCCAGGCCTCTGAGGACTTCCGCCATGAGCGGTACGTCAAGGATTTCCGGGCAGTTTGTAAGTGTGGTTGTGCCCTCTGCCAGCAGCGCCGCCGCCATGAGTTTCAGCACGCTATTCTTTGCGCCGCTTACTTTTACTGAGCCTTCTAGGCGTGCGCCGCCTGTCACCAAAAATCGATCCTTCACAACAGCCCAGCATATCGAAGTATTCGCGTATTTTGGTGTTATGGCTGTTCATCTCACCAAAATCTATACCCGCACCGGCGACGACGGCACCACTGGTTTGTCCGATTTTTCCCGAGTGCCCAAAACCGATCCTCGCCTTGTCGCCTACGCCGATTGCGAGGAGATCAACGCCCATATTGGCGTGGCGCTCTCCCTGGGATCCCCGTCGGACAAAGTTGCTGCGACGCTGCGGCGCATCCAAAATGAGCTTTTCGACGCCGGGGCCGACCTAGCCACCCCTGTCACCGATAAGGATTTGGGGTATAAGCCGCTGCGAATCACACAGGAATACATTGACCGTCTCGAACAGGATTGCGACGCCTATAACGAGTCACTGCCCAAGCTCGATTCGTTCATTCTGCCCGGCGGCACCCCCACGGCGTCGCTGTTGCATATTGCCCGGATTACGGCTCGGCGGGCGGAACGGGCCGCATGGTCGGCGGTGGAATCTCACCCCGACACCACATCGGTTCTACCGGCAAAATATCTCAACCGGTTGTCCGATTTGTTGTTTATTTTGTGCCGGGTAACCAATGACGCAAACGATGTGAAGTGGATTCCCGGCGGCGAGCGTTAATGGGGTAACACCAATCATATAAGCGCACGTAAAGGTGGGGCCGGCAAGTACGCCAGCCCCACCTTCTTCGACAGTAGGTTACCTGGATATGGATATAGCTCTTATGGCAATGCTCCAATCCGGCGAGCGGCATTCACTGCTTCGTAACGGGTGTGCGCGCCCAACTTACGCATGACGGAACGCAAATAGCTTTTCACGGTTTCAGCGCCAATTCCCATTTCCTCCGCGGCCTCGACATTGGTGTGACCAAGGGCCACGCATGAGAGCACGTCGAGTTCCCGGGCGGATAGTTTGGTGGTTTGCTTGACCCGAACCGGGGCCACCATTTGGTCACACAAATCTTCTAGTTCCGCGCGGATATCATCTTGTTCAATCCGATTGGCAAGCATGCGAAGCTTGGAATGGGTGGAACGAATCTGCTCCCATTCCGCACCATTCATCATGCGGCCTTGCTTAGGGGCGGCACCGCCACGAACCCCTTCGGCACGACGAGCGGCAGCATTGACCGCCAGGTCCTGTTCCAGGCTGCGGGCGGTCATGGTGACTTCTTCGATGACCTTATCGCCCAGTCGAACAGGAGAGTGAACACCGACATAAAGTACGCCACGGATTTCCCTAGTAACAATGACGGGAACGGCAACAATGGAATGCAGCCCTTCATCCTGGATGTAGGTATCCAGCTCATGGGAGATCACATTGGCACGGGTGTAGTCTGAGACACCAACCGGTCGCCGAGTGGTTAACACCCTGCCGCCCACGCCAATGCCTGGCTCAATGACAAGGTTTTGCAGTGCCGGGGTTCGTAACCCCACCCATTGATTGATCTGCAACCGATTATCCGCCAAAACCGTTGCATACATCGTTACTGGAATACCCGTTGCTGTTTTAAGCGACGACAATGCTGAGCGCACGGCATCTTCGTCATCTTTCATACGCTGAATCTCCACCATTTTCCTCCTGTGTGTAGCGCATGGTTCCTTGTTACTTCAAATCGCACTCACCCTAAAGTTGGTTACATTTCCATATAAGTTTGGTTAAAAATCTAAATATATGGAGACACGTGTCCACCCTCAGAGCCAGTTAACAGTTTGCTTCAACAAAGAGAAACAAGTTTTCTGCCACCAGCCGTACACCCCCGCGCGGTGCGGTAAGCGTTGGTGTGCAACTTTGGAAATTATAACCATGAGATAGGGGGTAGCGAAAGTGAATCGAAATGCCCGTTTTTCTCCCATGATGTCCACTTGATACACCCGGTGGGGGTAACTTTTGGACAAAATAGCCCCAATTTTCACATAAATTCTCATGAATAAAAATCAAAATGACACAACAAGAATTACCCCAACCCCCTACAAATGATTAGGATCACAAAATATGGTTCTAGCAGAGACTTCACCCCTAACAGGGGCACTCATTTGCGGGTAGTCTGACGTATTTTTGCTCCCAATAATGATGCTTTCTACGGGAAAAAACAGCACTTTTTGCGGTTAGTGGGAGCCGGACAATTTGCCACAAAATCCAACAATCGGTACCCAAAAACCAAAAATCTGCACGCGAAAAACTCGCCAAAAAAGTGCTAAAAGTCACTAAAAAACTGGGCCCTCGGCATAGAAATTGCCGATGAGTGGTTGCCTCAATCATGCTTCTGAATCGATCTACATTAGACCATTACTTGAGGTCAATGACCAGCAAATCAGCAATTTACATCATTAAACCAGGATTTATAATTCAATCGGAATAATTTACCCAGCCACGATCCGCACCGCATTATGACAAGTACTACTCACACTAATCGCCCAACCTATCCCTGGCCGGACCGAAACACCAAAATTCCAAAGAATTCTCCCCCTTATCGTCGCCCCCATCAAATGTGATGTTTTTCCGTCGTAAAGCAAGTAGGCACAAGCGTCAAGCGACAGGGGAAGCGCTTATGCTATTTGACAAAATGGTCAAACAGTCTTTAATCCACCACCTATTACTAATATAGACAAGTTGGTCTGTAGTTGACTAGACATAGCAGTCTAGTTTTCTGTTATACTTGTCCGCAGTCTTTACTCTTACGTAATCATTTTCCATGTCAAGGAGCAGTTTTACATGGCCAAGATTTACAACGACATCCTCGAAACCATCGGCGGCACCCCCCTGGTCCGCCTGAACCGGTTGGATAAGGATTTACCCGGCAATGTGCTGGTCAAGCTGGAGTTTTTCAACCCGGCAAACTCGGTGAAGGACCGCATTGGTAAGGCAATTGTGGATGCCGCCGAGGCTACCGGCGAGCTCAAACCGGGTGGCACCATCGTGGAGGCCACCTCTGGCAACACTGGTATCGCCCTGGCCCTGGTGGGTGCCGCCCGCGGCTATAGCGTGGTGTTGACCATGCCGGAAACCATGTCGCTGGAACGCCGCGTGCTGCTGCGCGCCTACGGTGCAGAGATCGTGCTCACCCCGGGTTCCGCTGGCATGCAGGGTGCCGTGGACAAGGCAAACGAGATCGTCGCCGAGCGCGGTAACGCCATCCTGGCCCGCCAGTTCGCCAATGCCGCCAACCCGGAGATTCACCGCAAGACCACCGGCGAGGAGATTTGGGCTGACACTGACGGCAACGTGGATGTTTTCGTGGCTGGCATCGGTACCGGTGGCACCGTAACCGGCGCCGGCGAAGCTCTGAAGAAGCATAATCCTGATATCAAGGTGTACGCGGTCGAGCCCGAGGCATCTCCGTTGCTGACCACCGGTAAGGCTGGCCCGCACAAGATCCAAGGATTGGGCGCTAACTTCATCCCTGAGGTCTTAAACCAGAAGATCTATGAAGAAGTATTGACCGTCTCTAACGAGGACGCTATCGCCACGTCACGGGCCTTGAGCGCATCCGAGGGCATTCTTGGCGGTATCTCCGCGGGCGCCAATGTGAAGGCCGCCCTGGAGTTGGCGGCTCGCCCCGAAAACGAGGGTAAGACCATTGTGACCGTCATCCCGGATTTTGGTGAGCGCTACGTTTCCACCGTGCTGTACGAAGATATTCGCAGCTAATATCGCGTCACGCAACGTACCTAGCTCCTCTCGCCAACATTGCCAGCGAGGGGAGTTTTTCTATGCCGGCTATGCGGTAGGTTTCACGTCGGTGTCTCCCGACAGGAATATCCCGGCGCGCACTGTTGTTGTGTGTTGGTAACTCCAGAAATTGTCCTACAACCAATCATTCGTGAAAGAGCATGTTCAAAATTATTTCAAGCATTAAAGAAGATTTAGCCAATGCCCGGGATCATGACCCGGCCGCCCGGGGGGATGTAGAGAACGCGATTGTTTATTCCGGTTTGCATGCCATTTGGGCGCATCGGGTGGCTCACTGGTTATGGGTGCGGGAGTTCCGGGGTCCAGCCCGGGTGTTGTCGCAGTTCATGCGGTTTTTGACTGGTATTGAGATTCACCCGGGTGCGAAGATTGGTCGTCGGTTTTTTATTGACCATGGCATGGGGATTGTCATTGGGGAGACCACTGAGATTGGTGATGGTGTGATGTTGTATCACGGGGTGACGTTGGGTGGTCAAGTGCTCACTCAAACGAAGCGGCACCCGACCATTGAGGATAATGTCACAATTGGTGCGGGTGCTAAGGTGTTGGGCCCGATTACCGTGGGTACTGGTTCGGCGATCGGGGCGAATGCGGTGGTGACTAAGGATGTGCCGGCGCATCATATTGCGATTGGGATTCCGGCGAAGACTCGGCCCCGCCAGCCTGAGGAGCGGATCAAGCTGGTGGACCCGGATTATTACATTTAGGGTTGAACGAGGTCCCGGTATTCGGGGTGTTTCTCGATGAATCCGGCGACTGCGCTGCATAGTGGGCGTACTTTGTCGCCGGCGGCGCGGGTGTCGTCGAGTGCGGCCTGGATGAGTGGTTTTGAGAGTCCTTGGCCGCGGAATTCGGGGTCGATGACGGTGTGGTGGAAGTCGCGTACGCCGTCGCCTTGGATGTAGTCGGCGTATCCGGCGTCGCGGCCGTCGACGGTGATGAGGTAGCGTTCCGCGGTGGTGTCGTGGGTAACTTTCGTCATTATTGCTCCTTTAGCTTGTCGACGACCATAGGGTGGCGCCGGTTTCGTCTGTGATGTGTGCTTGGGGTGGGGTGGCGTCGAGGTTGATGTCTACGTCGATGTGGTGACCGTCGGCGCTGCTGCGGTAGGTGATGTGGGGGTTTTCCAGGGTGAGGGTTTCGGTGGTGGCGTGGACGAGCCAGGGGTTGCGGCGCCGGAGTCCGATGAGGTCTTGGTGGGTTCGGTACATGTGGTTGCGTTCGCCTGGGTGTTCGGGGAATTCGGGCCGGACTGCGTCGTCACCGCCGGGGCGTTCTTCTTTGACCCCGAGGTAGCCGAGTTCGTCACCGTAGTAGATGGTGGGGATGCCGCCGACGGTCATGAGGATGGTGAGTGCCAGGGCGGCGCCGTCGGTTCCGACGTAGCTAGCGATGCGGGTGACGTCGTGGTTGCCGATGAAGGTGGTGGGGGTGAAGTGGTGGAGGAAGTCGTTGTGTCGTTGTAGGGTCCAGTCGAGTTCGAAGAAGTTTTTGTTGCTGATACTGGACCAGATAGACTTCCATAGTTCGTATTCGGTGATCGAATCTACTTTCGATTGTTCGACGAATTCGTTGTAGTCACCGTGGATGACTTCGCCCATGATCCAGGCGTCGGGGTATTGCTCTTTGATCCGGGGGATAACCTGTGCCCAGAAGTCGGTAGCGATGGAGTAGGCGGCGTCGAGTCGCCAGCCGTCGATGCCGCGGCTGAGCCAATGGGTCATGACGTTGACTACGAAGTCGACGGTTGCGGGGTTGTTGTGGTTCAGCCGGAGGAGGTTTTCGTGTCCTTCGAAAACGTTGGGGGTGCCGTCGGGTTGTAGGTCGAAGAGTTCGGGGTGGTCGAAGTGTTTGCTGGCGTGGCTGAACACTCCGTCGAAAAGCACGCGGAGACCCCGGCTTTTGCATTCGGCGAGAAATACGTCGAGGTCGGTTTGGTCACCGAGGCGGGGGTCGATTTCGAAATAGTTATTGATATCGTAGCCGTGGCTGTCGGAGGCAAAAATGGGATTCAGAAGCAGTCCTGATGTGCCTAGTTCGACGGCGTAGTCTAACCAGTTTGTTAGTCGCGGTAACCGGTGGTGGATGCCTTGTTCTGGTTCTCTGATGGGTGCACCGACGAATCCGAGGGGATAGACGTGCCACCATATTGCGTGTTCGACCCAGTTCACGAATCAGCTCCTTATGAATTGAGAGGTCTCATCCCCAAACTACCCCAATGTGGTGGGAATATTTCGCCCATATGGGGGTAGCGAATGATTGATGCGGAACATAAACGCAACTGTGAGGCCTTAGTCTATAGTTAATAATTCACCACAAATAGAGTAAGAGTTTAATAATCATGCGATTATTTCGTGCGACAGTTGCCTTGTGCGCTTTGTTGCCTCTCACGGCCTGCGCCATAGTTGTTCCACCACTTCATAGCCCTACTCCCACCCCACTTCCGGACCCGGTTACTACTTCAAAGTCCGCTGTGCCGCAGGAGGTAGCAGAGGAACAGCACCCGCAGAAGGATGTCACAGTTGGGGAATTCTTGAATGTCGGATTGTACCGCCCGGAGTCAAATGCGTTTGGTACATTCCGACCGTGCGCAGAAATCAGCACGGAGCAATGGCAGGAACTCGGGTGGAATGTTGAAGATCGAGAGAAAGTTTCGCGCGAGGACAAGCCTTCGAGGTATGGTTCATTGTGCAGTATCAAGGCGATTCCTGGGAAGAATCTGGGTTTCGCATCCTTCAGCGTAAATTTTGAGGGGTATGACAAGGAAACTGGCACTGATAATGCTCGGGGTGATCGGGAGGATTTCAGTATCCTAGAGGTGAAAAAGCCCAAGGGCTTTTATGTCTACGCGGACGAGAATTTAACTCCTGCAGACACTTGTGTGGCGGGGGTGTTAACGAAGCGGGGTCGCATCGCATTCAAATACACAAGTCCGTTTTTCGACCAGAGCCGCACAGGGAAGACAAAAGTGTGTCAGACCGCGGTAGATTCGCTACAACGAATCCTAGACACGCCGGTGTTTGCCCCCGCACCGGCGCCGGCACCAAGTCCAGAACCTGCGGCACCAACTGCCACTACCCCACCACAACCGGGTCCCGCCCTAACCCCTTCACCAGCACCAGCGCCACCATCACCAACATTCACGCAGGTGCTCGGTGTCAGTGACTATCGACCGCAGGATCAGGTTCCTCCGATCTTTAACGCATGCACGCAGATTTCTGCCGAACAGTGGCGGAGTTTAGGCTGGCAGGTATCGAAACCCGACAGCACTGTTACTGACGAGTATTTTCCCCGCTGTATTCTCTGGGACCGCGACGATAAACCACTGGAAGGGCTCCTCATCGAAGTAACGTATAAAACCCTTGATGAGCAGTTAAAAGAACGAATCCCCCTCGATAAGGTCGTCGTAAATAAGCCGGACACCTATACCCTTACAGATTCCACCAAACCCCGGGAGTGGCGATGCAGCGCTAATGTTGTTACCTCTTTGGGCCGAGTCACGGCAACCTACGTGCAGGGTGATGATGATCCGCAACCGCGCATCACCAAGGAACAGGCCTGCCAGCGGGCCGTCGATCGGCTACAGGCTGTGTTTGGGTTGAAGTATGAGCCACCAGCAGTAACGCCAAAACCTACCTCGTAATGGAGCATGATTATGTTGTTCAAATTCCCGCGCGCTTTTCTGGCCGCAGCCAGTGCCACCAGCATCCTAGCGCTTAGCGGCTGCGTCCTCCCCACCTCGCTGCCAACGTCATCGATGTCAGGGCAAGCCGAGGCTTCCCAATCCTCTGCCCCCGCAGCCGATAATACCCAGTCTGCTGGTGCTAAAAGCATTGCTAACCACACCATTGGTGAAGTATTAGAGATCGGGAAGTATCTCCCAGAGCAAAATGGCCAGGAGTATTTCAATCCGTGTCGGGACTTCACGAAAGAGCAGTGGGAATCATTGGGGTTGGAGGCAAAACCGTACGATCCGCAGACAGATTCACCGGTATTCATGACTCCAACGCTATGCCAGGTAAAGGGAACCGGGAATGACGTCAAAGGCATCTCCATTACGGCGGATTCTCGTGGCATCAAGGAAGCGCTAAAAGATGCTAAGCGCCAGGATGACGTCAATGTGAAGAGGCCGGATTATGTGTACTTTTATACTGAGCCTAAAGATGAAAAAAATAAGTGCACGGCGGCAACCGTAACGAATCAGGGACGGGTTGCCGTGCAAGTTTACGAATATAGGGACGACAAAACCTCATCCATCGAGCCGATATGCCAACAAGCACTAGATATTATGCAGAAAATGTTTCAGCTCCCGGCTCAAGCTCAGGTAGCATCGGCCCCACCCACCGCACCAACGGATCCTTCAGCATCGCCTGCAACGCCACCGGCAACATCAGCTGCCCCAGAGCCCCCAGCGTCGACAAGCAATAATGCCCCAACGGGCCAGACCCTTGGGGAGAAGCTGGGCGTGGGGAAGTTTCGGATCACCGATCTGCCCCGCAAAACTTTCAACGCATGCACCGAAATCACACGGGAACAGTGGCTGAGTCTCGACCTCAAGGTCGAAAAGGAAATAAAATCATCTCCAATAAATGGCTTGCCAGAAGACCAATCACGGAAGACTTGTCAGGTGCGGAATAATCCTGGGGGTGAAGAGCCTACCGAACAATTCCGGGTCAGTGCTGACTATACGACCTACGCATTACAAATGAGCTTCGACAAGCTGGTGGTGAACGTCAAGGTAAATAAGCCTGATTATATTTACCTGTTTGAGGAAAAAAGTAATACCGCGGAAAACATATGCTCAGCTGGCGCAGAGACGAATCGCGGTCGGATGGCAGTGACTGCAAACTTGCAGGGCTCGGCGGGGTCCAAGCCGACGAAAGAACAGGCTTGCCAACGAGCTGTGGATCGGTTGTTGGAGATCAGCAATCTGAAGGCCGAGGCTTTGGAAAATCCGCTACACATGGAATAGGTCACCCATTACCCCCACACATACGATCATCACCTGCATATTTGATACATGCGTGGGGGTAGCGAAACACGTCTGAGGAACATTTGGATAGGTGGTGGACTTTAGTCTATAGCTAACGATTTATCGCAAACGAACTGGGAGTTTGATGTTTTATGCGACCTATTCGCACAATAATTATCGCCTGTGGGGTTGCGACGCTCACTGCGTGTTCCCTCACCAACAACTCTGATGATAATCCCCCCGCCGATCCGGCAGCTCCGGCGGAAAGCACCACCGCACAGCAGGAGTCGGAGGCTCATCCACCAAAAGATGTGACTATTGGGGAAATGCTCAATGCTGGCATGTATGCTCCCGATTCGACAGCGTATGGTCTTTTCCGGCCGTGCGGCGGCGACATAGGCCTACCGCAATTACGGGAGATTGGGTGGAAAGTAGATTCCGCCTCAAGTAATCAAGATGATCTGGAAAATATGAATGTCAATAAGTTAAAAGACATTGCCGGTTCATCGTTTTACTGCTTCCTCAAAGGAATACCCGGGAAACAGCTGGGTTCGGGGCATCTTTCGGTGAATTATAAAAGCTATGATGAGGTGACCCAGCTTGAGGGGGTGCGGGAGGCCCGGGAGGATTTAAATAAGCTCAATGTGAAACGGCCGATAGGATACTATATTCACGACGCCGAATCTTCCACCACTAATTCAGATAAGGTTCAAAAGTGCAGTGCGGGGGTCATGACTAAGCGGGGCCGGATCACATTTGATTATCAAAGCCCATTCATGGATTCCTCCACCACCGGCAAGGAAAAGGTGTGCCAGACCGCGGTTGATTCATTGCAAACAATCTTAGACATGCCCATAACCGCTGCTCTGGCAGCAAATCCGGCACCGGAACCCACACCCGCACCGGGGTCTGAAGCCCCAACAACCCCGGTAAAGCCAGCAGCCCACGCGGTGGCGGCGGGGCCGGAGCTGAAATTCCAGCCGGCACCAGGTTTTTCCTCTCATGCCCCGGCGCCGCAGCAGTCCCCCGCGAACCCGGAAAAGCCAGAAACCCCTGCCACCCCGGCGCACCCAACGGATCCCGCCCAATCACCACAACCACCGCAAACATCGCAACCGTCGCAGCCGACAGATCCCACTGGTTCGGAGAAGCCGGAAGACTCGCAGGTGCCCACGTTTGCGAAGGTACTTGGTGTTGGCGAGTATAAGCCGCAGGACAAGCTTCGGGGTAGTTTGGGAATCTTTAATGCGTGCGAGGAGATCACCGCGGAGCAGTGGAAGAGCCTCGGACTTGTGCCATTTGATGACCCCAAACTTAATGTCGCTAAGGATGTTCCCCCTTACTATTCATGTTTTTACCGCACCGGGGACAGCGACAAGGAGTTCCAGGAAATGCTGGTGGCGGAATCCACGTTTAATCCCTTGGAGGGGCAAATGAAGCACATGACCCCGTTGGATCATATTAAGGTCAATAAACCCGAGAATTTTTATCTCATAGATTCACCGAACGCTAAGGAAAAGCAGTGTTCGGTGGGCGTGGTTACTTCCCGCGGCCGGTTCACCCTCAACTATGGAAATAAGATAGCCACGGAGTCGATCTCGAAGGAAGAGGCATGCCAGCGGGTGGTGGATAAGATGCAGGCCATTTTGGCTCTCAAGTATGAGCCCCCGGCGGAGAAGACTGCCAAACCGTCGACGGAAAAGGCCGCACCGGAATCCGCCCCGAAGGCGCAGTCACCCAGTGATGCACCGGCGGGTTCGAATGCTCCCGAGACTTCCGAAGCCCCGAAGGCGCCGGAATCCACGCCCGAGTCCGCCCCGAGTACGAGCGGAGCGTAATCATGATGTTGAGGCATGCCCGTATTGTTCTTGCCACCGCCAGCATTGTGCTGCTCAGCAGCTGCGCTTTGCCAACGTCGGTGCTGCCGCAATCGGCTTCCGGTGATCCGCAACCGTCCGGTACGGCGCAATCGCAGGGTTCAGACAGCGGCGATTCCGGCACCGATGCCAAAACCACCGATGCGGGGAAGCAGGATTCCTTTGCTAGCCGCACGGTTGGTGAGGCACTGGAGATTGGGAAATTTAGCCCCGAGCAGCACAGCCAACCCGCATTTAACCCGTGCCGTGAGGTGACTGAGGAGCAGTGGAAATCGTTGGGGTTGCAGGTGAATCGGGTAGACGACGGCACCACCGAATCGTCCACAATATGTTCGCTCAAGGTGATCCCGGAGCAGAGGGAACCGGCCCAGTCCACGATCATTACGGGGAATTTTAATCCGCTCAGCGAGGAGCTGGAGAAAGGTGAGCGCCTGAATAATGTGAAGATCAACAAGCCAAGCTACGTGTACTTGTATTCTTCAAACAAGCCTTACCGGGATATTTGTTCGGCAGGCACCATGACGAATCGGGGCCGGGTCACGGTGTCGTATGGCGAGTTTTCCAACAAGGTGGCTCCGCCTTCTGCGGAGAAAACCTGCCAGAAAGCGGTGGATGTTCTGGAGGGGATTTTTAACCTACCAGTGTTACCGCCCACAGCAGCATCGGCGGCCCCCGCGCCCCAGGCCACCCCCACGTCCCAGGCCGTCCAAGCATCCCCAGCGCCGACGACCTCGGCGGCGTCGCCAAGCGTATCTGGCGCGAAACCCACAAAGCCCGCCGATTCGGCTTCGGCAGGCGAAACGTTCCGGCAAAAGCTTGGGGTGGGCAAGTTCGACGATGATGAGGCGGTTCACAAAACATTCAACCCGTGCAAGGAAATCACGAAGAAGCAGTGGGAGTCATTAAAACTCAAGGTGAAGAGCGGTGAGCAGCCGACTCTCAAGCTTGGTCCTGACCAGGGGGACGCATACGAATGTTTCCTGGCGAGCACCGATGAGGGAGAGCATGCGGGCGAGGCGGTGAAAATTGCCGTGGATTACCTTGATTTCCTCACCCCGGACATTGGTAACAATATTGTGAATATCAAGGCAAATAAGCCGGATTATGTCTATTTCTACGACAAGAATTCCGATCTTGCGGAGGACGAATGCACCGCTGGTGTGGTGACGAACCGGGGTCGGCTCAATCTGACCTTGCGGTTGGGAGAGAAAGCGGCGAAGCCCACGAAGGAGCAGGCCTGCCAGCGGGCCGCGGACCAGCTCATGGCGATCAGCGATCTTAAAGCGGAGGGGTTGGAAAACGTGCTTCATAAATAACCGACCCACCAACCATTATCCACAAGCAAAATTGTTCCAATAAACCCACAGGGTGCCCCCATAAACAAAACAACTACCTGCGTATTTAGCGTAGCCATGGGGTAATAACTCGATTCGTGGGTAACCCGACACCTAGGCTGTAAGCAAACAACCTACCATTCGAATGGGAGATGAATTCATGCGTACATTCCGTTCCATCCTCGTCACTGTAGGCGTACTACTGCTTAGCGGGTGTGCCGTTCCCACAATGACGTCATCATCGCTGTTCGGCGGCTCGGGCACGGGTGCGCCTCAGGGGCAACCCCAGGCTGGCCCCGGGAGTTTACCCACGGAGCAGAATGGCCGGAATGGTCAGAATGTTCAGAAGGGTGACACGTTCGCTAAGGCACTCGGGGCGGGGTCGTTCGCCCCCGAAGAGCAGGGCAATATGCTTTTTAGCCCCTGTGAGGAGATCACGAAAGAGCAGTGGCAAAGCCTGGGGTGGGAGTTACAGCATCTCCCGGATAAGGAATCGAGTAATTATGCTGTCAACTGCATATTGAAGAGCCCGGAAAAGGATGACAGTTATAGCATGTTGTCGATTACTACCGACAATTCCAAATACGATGATGTGATAAAGCACGGTAAGGATTTGAGCAGTCTCAAGGTGACGAAGCCGGAGAATGTGTATGTTTTCGACCAGTTTACGGAAGCCAGTCGGGATAGCGAGTGCAGTGCCGGTGTGGTGACGAATCGCGGCAGGCTGTCGGTGACGCTCAACAGTTATGTTTATTCGAGGTCCACGTCGAAGCCGTCGAAGGAAGAGGTATGTCAACAGGCTGTTGATAGCCTCACCGCCATGTTGAATCTGCCAGTTGAGGTGTCGGCACAGCCCAAGAAGAACCCCACGCCGAAGTCCTCCGAGAAGGCGACGCCGGCCGAGCGCCCCACGCAATCTGAACGGGCTCGATCTGGGGCGTCGAATAACGCATAATTTTTAGCTTTACGACACCCAAAGCGGGAAACCTCCCACCGGTGGGGCGTCGACAAGCGAAAAACCCCAACATTGCTGTTGGGGTTTCGTTGTGGCACGGACCAGGATCGAACTGGTGACCTTCCACTTTTCAGGCGGACGCTCTACCGACTGAGCTACCGCGCCACTTGGCTGGAAAACCAGCCAGCGACCCTGACGGGACTTGAACCCGCGACCTCCGCCGTGACAGGGCGGCGCGCTAACCAACTGCGCCACAGGGCCGTGATGCACGCGTGTGCACGATTGATAACAATACACAGCGGGGCGAAACATAGGCAAATCCGCTGGTAACATGCCGGATAGAATGATACCTCACGCCATGGTTTACGTCCTGGTTTGCGCCCGCACTCCCCCACCGCAACCGGGTCCCGCACGGAAAATAGCGCACTCGCCTACCCGGCAATGCGAAAATGGCGAGAAGATTTTTGCTTTCTTCTCACCACCATGTGCGACCCTGACGGGACTTGAACCCGCGACCTCCGCCGTGACAGGGCGGCGCGCTAACCAACTGCGCCACAGGGCCATATTGAGTTAAAACACTCTATATGTGGATTTCAGCCGAAAAGGATCACCACCATGGAAACCATCAAGCCTTTAAATCCTACATATAGAGGTTTTGTACTCCCAACGGGATTCGAACCCGTGTCGCCGCCGTGAAAGGGCGGTGTCCTAGGCCTCTAGACGATGGGAGCTAGTGCGTCACAACAGTGTGCTTCGCAGCTGTCGAAAACTATACTTGAAGCGGTACGCATTAACAAAACCACTGGTCATTTCAGGTATTTATGAGCATATTCACGGACAAATAGGAACAGCAATAGCACTGGCTATGCCACAATTGACATCATGAGGAATTTTTCGCAAGTCGATGTTTTCGGCGCAACCCCCATTGCTGGCAACCCGGTCGCGGTGATTCACGATGCCGACGGGTTAACCGATGCGGCAATGCAGCGTATTGCTCGGTGGACGAACCTGAGCGAAACCACGTTTCTACTCGCCCCAACCCAACCAGGGGCCGACTATCGGCTGCGGATTTTCACGCCCAATGCAGAGTTATCGTTCGCCGGGCACCCCACGCTGGGGTCGGCGCATGCGTGGGTGGGCGATTCGGACCGGACGGAATTGGTGCAGGAGTGCGGCGCGGGGTTGGTGCAGTTGCGGAAATTGGATGGGTCGTGGCATTTTGCTGCACCGCCCACGCTGCGTTCCGGCCCGCTACAATCCAAGGACCTGTCGGAACACATGACGGCGTTGGGGATTTCCCGGGTGTTGGATCACCAGTGGGTGGATAATGGCCCAGGTTGGGCGGTGCTTCAGGTGGAGTCGGCGGATGTGGTGCGGTCGATACGACCCAATTTTCTGCATTCCCGCCCGCTCATGGTCGGTGTTATCGGTAGGTCTTTTGATGGTTGGGAGATTCGGGCGTTCGCACCCAAGGTGGGGGTTGCGGAGGACCCGGTGACCGGCAGCCTGAACGCTTCTGTGGCGCAGTGGTTTGCCCGCACCGGGAAAGCAAAGGGCAGCTACATGGTGCGGCAAGGCGGCAATGTGGGCCGCAATGGGCTGGTGTACATCAATATTGATGACGCCACCGACACGGTGTGGGTTGGGGGTGCCACGAGGACCATTGTGGAGGGCACCATTCATGTCTAGTGGGGTTGATAGCACGGAATATTGGAATCATAATTCGGCGTATCACCCCTGGATATTGCGGCAGATCGCCGGCCGTTCTGGGCTTGCCGCGCTCGACGTGGGCTGCGGCGAGGGCCTGCTACTACAACGGTTATCGCCGCACTGCACCACCCTGGTTGGTATCGACCCCGACCCATCCAGCATTGCCCGGGCACGCAGACGACTGCCGCAGGCCACGTTGCTCACGCAGCTTTTCGACGACCTGTCCACCGACCAGTCTTTCGACCTGATTACCATGGTGGCGTCCCTGCACCACATGGAGCTGGAACCAGCCCTGCACCGGGTCCGCCAGCTGCTGCGGCCCGGCGGCCAGTTTCTGGTGGTGGGGCTGTCGGCTCGGAAATCGGTGGCGGACTGGGTGATATCGGCCCTATCGGTTCCGGTGGCTTCGATAGGGTCGGCCCTGCACCGGGAGGCGCGGGACATTGGGGTGCGGGTGGCCCAGCCGCGGGAGAGCCTGGCGGAGATCCGGGCGGCCGCCGCAAAGATTCTGCCCGGTGCGCGGATTCAGCGGGGCATATATTACCGGTATTTATTGTCGTACCGGCAGCCTACCTAGCGGGTTCCCGAATGACTTCATTGCCGGACGGCTCAGGCCACGGATACAGGGAATTCCATGGCTCCCGGCGGCATTCATCACCACTCCCCCCACCGGTAGTTTGCATGCAATAATTTCGCCACAATTTGGGGGCATAATGGGATTATGGATCTGAACCCGCAGCAACGAGGCCGAACCGCACGGGAACCGCAGGCCAATTGTGTGCTAGCGATAGCGCCGGGAAACCCGCGTTCCGACTACCGGAGGGCGTGGTAGCAATGGTGTGTATGCAGAGGGAGTTATCCCAGGCGCCAACGTTTTTCAATCATGTTCCCGACGCGTGCCTGTTTGGCCTGGGCGGGTTGGCGTTTGTGGTGGCTTGGCTGTGGCCCGGCGCGGTCGTGTTTCCGACCGTGTTGCGGTGGGTAGGTGTTGCTATGATTGGTACGGCATTGATGTTGATTGCGGCAACCATGAGTGCACTGCGGCAGGCGCGGACATCGACGAATCCGATTGATAAGCCGTCGCGGTTGCTGGTGGTTGGCCCGTTTTCGTGGTCACGGAATCCGCTGTATGTGGCCTATGTGGTGGCGTTATGTGGTTGCGTGTTGGTGAGCGGTTCCTGGTTGGCACTGGGGTGCCCGTTGTTGGGGTTTGGCATGCTAAATGGGCTGATTATTCCGATCGAGGAGCTGCGCATGACTGAGGAGTTTGGCGACGCCTATCGACGCTATTGCCAACAAGTGCACAGGTGGTTGTAAAAAGGTATTGGTTTTCACCAAAGTTGTGGTGGCGAGCGTCTAGAATCATTGATGTTAACCACAAGAGCATAGAGAACTGTTTGTTAGGCACATGAGCACCGATCCAGATTCCCCGCAGGAAGCATCCGATTCTGAAGTTTCTAAGCAGCCGGACCAAGACGACAAGAGTATTGATAAAAAATCGGATGATGTGGCGGACCCACCAGCTCAGGAAAAGCAAAATCCTAATACTTCATCAGAGTTGATAGTGCTTAGCCCACATTATGATGAAAAACACCATGGGCCCTATGTAAGGAAGTTAGAACAAGCAATTCGCAATCCCAAGGTCCGGAATATAGCCCTGACCGGCGGTTATGGGACTGGCAAGAGTAGTGTTATTCAAGGTTTGATTGAGAGAATCCACTCTTCGAAAGAGCTCAAAAAGATTCGACCAATCACTATTTCACTCCCTACGATTCAAATAGCAGACGATTCTGATTCCAGGGATAATCGCACTGACCGAATCCAGCGGGAAATAGTGAAACAGCTCCTATATCGAAGCAATCCACGGAAGATGCGTGGTTCTCAATATCGCAGGATTACGCATGTCACGGCACCCCAAAGAGTAATAACATGTTTCATCGTTGCTGCATTTTTGACTTTTACTTTTTGGCTTTTGGCCAAACCAGACTGGCATTGGCATTGGTCTCAGGGAGGAAGTTTATGGGGCTACTGGCAACCTATCATGGTTCAGGCTATCTTGTGGGGACTGATGTTCTATACCGATTGGATATGGGTTGATAAACCCACAATTAAGGGATTAGAACTTGGTCCAACTAAACTTGAACTGGAAAAGAATAGCTCTGGTTCCAGCTATTTTGATCAATGTCTCAATGAGATCATCTATTACTTCGAGGTATCTGGGGTCAATTTTGTCATCTTCGAGGACCTGGATAGGTTTGACGACCCTTACATATTTGATGCTCTGCATGAATTGAATGAACTCATCAATATTTCACTTGGACAAGAACGTTTTACAGAACAAAAGAATCCTCCCGTTAAATTTCTTTATGCTACACGCGATAGCATATTTGAGCATAAGACCAAAGGGATCATTGAAAATGCTGACGCAAGATATACCCACCGTCTTGAGATTGAAAATCGGACCAAGTTTTTTGATGTCATTGTGCCAATCATTCCCTTCAGCACATCGCGCAACGCTTATGAGTATTTAAAACAACTGATAGATAGTAGCGCATTTCCCATAGCAATAGATCGGAAATTGCTAGAAATTGTTGGTTCTGCAATTTCCGATTATCGCCTATTGGCAAATATTGTTTCAGAATTTCAAATATTTTCCGGACAAATATTTAATTCTTGGGACAACAATAAAGAGATAGCCGATTTTTTAGAAGATCATGCCAATTACCTCTTTGCATTTATAGTATACAAAAATACTCATCTTACTGATTACGAGAAGATACAGACAGGGGAAAGCAAGCTTGACGAAATCTATATGAAATTTTTCATAATGAAATGGAAAATCAGAGAAATGAGCAGGATGCTATTCTGGAGACTTAATGATGATTTAATCGCAGAAATCGACAAAAAATACAAGGTTAATTCACTTCTTTGTAGTTTATACATTAACGGAAAAAGGTTTGATGATTTTACAGAAGTTGAATTATGGAAAGAGGCCCTTAAGCTCAATTTATCCCCCAATAGAACTGCGGTCCTATTAATTGATCGCAATGAAAAGATAATTTCTGATGACATAGTTAATGATTTTGGCGGTAATATTTTTTCCAACTTGATTACAAATAAATTAGCTATAATAGAAAATAATTGTCGAGCAATAATCGACAACATCGAATCCATAAACTATATTGATAACATTTCCAGTTTTCTTCACCATAGGCATAACTACAGAAGGCCTAAACTGCCAGAAAATATACAAAAGAAGGTAGAAGATTTCGATAGCTTTCTTAGCAAAATATTCGGCTTCGACCACCTCATCTTTGAATTAATGAGCTCCGGTTATATAGATAGAAACTTTTATGCATATTCATCCATATTCACTAAAGGATTTACCAACATTAAGGTATTTAATTTTGTTATAAATAATTTAGTAACAAAGCAACCTAATATTCATCTTCAGCTTACCGAGAACGAAGCGAAAGAGATTACTTATCATCTAAAACGTATTGAAAGCAATCTAAAAGGAGCTTTAAATGTAGACCTAATGCTGTATCTCACTAATGATAGACAGCTACTCTCTTCCATATTAGATGACACAAAACACTTTTTCGAATCCGAGTCCCAAAGCGATAAAACAATCCGCATAGAATTGATCAACGCAGTCTTAAAACGTTTCCTTGATGATGGGGAAAAGGAAAAGAATAACCTTTCCGGAAAAATAAACAACAATGATAATATCAGGTACCTACTAAAGAAAATAATGTCAGTATATCCAAATATTTTTCTAGAATGTTTTAATAACTTAACAGAGAAACAAAAATACTCATTGATAGATTCAGCATTGGGTGTTTTACACTTACCAACGACTATCAATATAAAGCAGTACGTTGAAGAGAATGCACAAGATATTATCTCATATATAAAATCTGTTAATGCTAAAATGCAGAATTACTCCAATGAAACTATAGTATCTTCAATAGCTGAATCTCTGGGATTAAATCCTCTCATCACTCCTCACTATAAGAGAGTGATGAAACTTATGCTAGCAGTTAAGTGGTTACGAAATATATCGGAAGAAAAGATCGATACAATTGGAAGACTAAGTGATATTTGTAAAAAAGTTGAGTTTTATGATCTGGAGAAAGGAAGTTGGATTCCATCACGGGAACTCACCAAACATGAGCTAGAACGAATCTTGTTCACCTACGAGGAAGCTTATTCAAGCGTTTTTAAATAGGGCACTCACTACCCGGTAAACGATCACCCCCGAAAGCATAGGAAAACGAGGCCGGTAGTGTACTTATAGTAAGTGTGAAAAACAACAAAATACTCTATCGACCCCGCACCGCTGATCCTAGCACACTCACCACGGATAATCTCCTCACCCTGGCGAATATCATCACCACATCAGGGATACCGCATCATTGCCCACCAAGCTTGGGAGTGTTCACCAGTGTGCAAATCACCATGCTCTACCTGCAAGAAAACATAAGGCAACAAACCCTAGCTGGTATTTTTGGTACGTCCCAACCCACTATCTCCAGGGCGATCAACAACGTACTCAACATCCTTAATGTGGTGCTGCCACCACCGCCAAGGCCCAAAGACCTACATCCCCAACGGCTATACGTACTTGATGGCACGCTCGTGCCATGCTGGTGGTGGAAGAACGCTAGAAACTTTGTGCAGCGGAAAGCATCATAGGGCAGGGCATAACCTGCAAATACTCACCGATCAGGCAGGTGAAATATTCTATATTTCCGAGCCACTACCAGGATCAACCCATGACATCACCGCTATAAGAAACACGGGTTATTCAGCTATATGCAACCCTGGCATATAACCGCGGATAAAGGCTACGTGGGTTTAGGATGCGATACACCTTTCAAGAGAAGACCCGGGAAACCCTTACTAGACTGGCAGAAACGATTCAACAAAGGGATCAACGCTATCCGGTATGTTGTCGAACGATCCATAGCCCACCTGAAAGTATGGCGAATCCTTTCTACCCCTTGCAGACTCCCCCGAATCACAACCATCCGGGCAATTAACGTGATACGAAAAATAATGTTCTACCAACCACCAGCCGAACCCTATCTCCCCAGCAACTGAATAAGCTTCGCGGAATAAGGGTTAAATTTGGCAGAAAATCTACCTCCTAATGGTGATACAACGATGGCCGATGTTGCTTGTGGCACCATTGCTAAACCAGCTATCCACGGTGACCATCCTAAATATTTTTGGAAATAAAGTGAAAGTACGAAAAGCTGACCAAAGAAGCTGAAGTTAAGACAAAAACCAACTATTGATGAGATGCTAAATGCTTGGGTCCTGAAGAGCGTTAATGGCAGCATCGGGGTGGGATTCTTCCATTCAATGATGAGGAATAACCCCATGCATAGCAGAACCACCAATAATGCTGGCAGTTGTGCAGCATTCCAGCCACGTTCACCCCAAGTAATCACAAGGTATGTCAGTAGAGACAGGCTGATAATTGATGTTATCTGCCCTAAAACATCGAAGTTTTTGCTGGCTTGAGGTACCCGCCTAGGGATGAAAGATATTGTGAGAATAGCGAGCACGGCAATAATAGGGACATTGACCCAAAATGCGGCTCGCCACCCAGTCGTTGAAACCAGTACCC
>ERZ772955.727-NODE-727-length-23955-cov-5.883054_pt1 | contig 23955 bp, 21 predicted proteins | sample MGYA00511133_ERZ772955 | MGnify/ENA primary metagenome ERZ772955 (study PRJEB29015, sample SAMEA2737914) | human oral metagenome | biome: human oral; feature: human-associated habitat; material: dental | place: China | collected 2149 ... | reverse complement strand
AATTTAAAATTTTATTTTTTTAAAATTAATGATATAATACTACGAGTGTCGTTTAAAAATTATAATTACTAAGTTCGACATTTAAAATATAAAATAATACAAAATATGCAAACAAGGAAAGGATTTTTAACATTTATGAAAAAAAAGGGACTTTTAACTACGACTTTTATGATGGTCGCAATGCTTCCTGGAACTTTGCAAGCCAAAGTTTCAAAAACTAAAAAACCTATAAAAAAGAAAACTTTAGCAGCAAATACGAAATCAAAAAATATTTCAAGAAAAAAAATAACTTCTTCTAATTCAGGAATTTACTCAATTCCAAAAAATAATAAATCAGAACTTGTTGTAGAAAAGATGAACGAGTTAAAAAAATATCATGAAAAAGTGCTTCACTCAGGAACAGCTGCTCAAAAGAAAAAAGTTTTCACGCAAAAAAAACTTTTGACATCTTATAGTCATTGGAAAGGGACAAAATATGCATTAGGTGGAGATTCTAAAAAAGGTATCGACTGTTCTGCCCTAACTCGTCAAGTTTATCGTGAAGTGTACAAAAAAGAGCTTCCAAGAGTTTCAGCTCAGCAAGTAAAATCTGGAAAAAGAGTTGCAAATAAAAATTTGGAGCCAGGAGATATTTTATTTTTCAAAACTAACGGCGGAAAAACTAACCACACTACAGTTTATGTTGGAAATACATTATTTATAAATGCCTCTTCTTCAAAAGGGGTCGTTATGTCTTCTCTAAAAAGCCCATATTGGAATAAGTCTTATAAATATGGAGTCAGAGTAAAAAAATCATAAAATAATTTATTTAATCTCTAAATATAAATTATATTTAGAGATTTTTTATTTTTTTATTCATTGAATTATTATAAAATAGAAAATCTCAAATCAAATCATTACAAAAAAAATCACAGCACAACACTATGATTTTTTTATATATTCTTTATTTTCAAAATTAAACCTCAACCGCAACTTCATTTCTCAAACTTGGCTTCATCTCCAAAAATTCTCCCCAAAGTTCCAGAACAGCTTTATACTCGTCAAAATGACAGCTCCATTCTGGATATTCTTCACAAATTCCAAAAATTGTATGCTCAAAGCTCACTTTGTCTCTCGTTATTTTATGCTGAAACGACTGACCATCCCAATATGTTTCATTTATTTTCCCTTGTGCCACTTTGTTCACTTCATTCAAAAAATCTTGCACCATTTTTTCTTCTGGAAAATCTTCCATAATCGCCGTTATCAAAAACTTTGTATATTCATTTTGCTTTTTTTCTAAATCTTTAAATTTTATTGTTTTTTTTCCACCAAACTCCTGCGCATCAAAAAATTTTATTTCAGAAGTTGGCATAATTCCAAAATCTCCATTTTTACAATAACTAAATTTTACTCTCAATGTTGTATTCACCTTTCTCAAACTTTATCTATTTTCATAAACAGGGTATGCTGTAATTTTTGGACTTTTATATCCTCTTATCAAAACTTTGCTCTTACTCAAACCCTGCCACATATTTTTATCTCTTCCAGGAACATCTCTTCTATTTTCCCAAGCTGAGTTTATTTCATCAATTATTCTAGCTTCATCCCAATCGCTCGGAAACATCGTATTAACTCCACCATTTGAAGTCTTTTGCTGCCATTTTCCGCTAGAAGTTTTTATTTCAACAGTTGCCTTGTAAACCCCGTTTTTTGCAGGTTGTCCAATTTTTTTTACAATTCTAACATCACCCTTTAAAAGAGAGTGTCCGCCAGTAACTTTTCCTAAATGGTTTTCATCACCGCCTATTACATGCTCATAATCTATATTATACTTCCGGTTTCCGCTGAAATCATCACTCCTGTGATTCTTATTTTTTTTAGAACTGAAAGACTTTTCATTTTTATTATTATCGCTATTTTCAGCAACCAAGCCTTTTATATAAGTTTTATCTGTGTTATTTTTAGTCATGTTGTCAAAATAAGTTTTTCCAAAAGCAAATAATGCAACTACAAATACTACTAAAATACTTAAAATCTTATTTTTTTTCATCTTTCCTCCTCACACATTTTTTTACAAAAGTTTTAATATTTCTCTTTTGTATTCTATAAATTTTTTTGTTAAAGTCACATCTTCACCATTCTCGCCTTCTGACAACTCAATTTTCAGTTCCTTTATGATTTTTCCCGGACTTCCAGAAATAATGTAAATTCTTTTGGAAATTAAAATTGCTTCGTCAATGTCGTGAGTTATAAATAACGTTGACAACTTTATTTTTTTCATTATATTTAAATACCAGTTTTGCATTTTTCGCTTCGTTATGGCATCCAGCGCACTAAATGGCTCATCTAGCAAAGCTACTTCGCAAGAAAACATATAAGTTCGTAAAAGTGCTGCACGTTGCCTCATTCCACCTGAAAGTTGACTAGGATATTTTTTTTCTGTACCCGCAAGTCCAAACTCTGCAAAATACTTTTGAGCTTTTTCTCTTGCAATAGACTTTTTCTCACCTTTTATGACCAAAGGCAAAGATACATTGTCAATAATTGTCTTAAACGGCAAAAGTAAATCTTTTTGAAGCATATAACTTATTTTTCCAGATTTCTTTACAATATTTTCCCCATTTAGAAAAACTGTTCCGCAAGTTGGAGCAATTAACCCAGAAATCACATTAAACAGAGTAGTTTTCCCAACTCCGCTCGTTCCTAGAATACAGACAAGTTCTCCCTCTCTCAAATCAATCGAAATATTTTCAATAATTTTTTTTTCATCAAATTCAACAGATACATTTCTAACTTGTAATTTAACATCATTCATTTTTTCACCTTAAAAATTTTATTCACGAAATTAGATTAGCATATGGGAAAAAAAATGTCAACAAAAAAATCTTTTTTTACAAATGAACACAAATGAAACAAAGAATATTCATAATTTCAATTGTAAAAAATTCATAGTAATTTAAAATTAAGAAATCTATTTTATTTCTACCTTAAAAATTTGCATTTTTAATAAATATTGGTATAATTATATCGAATAGTTTGCTAACCAAAATATTTGAAGGAGGAAAGAAATATGAAAATAAAACTAAACAATATTTCAGAAACTATGCTTATTACTCTGTATATGCGGGCAACTGATGCTAAAAGCGAAAAACCAATTTTGAATGACAAAAAATCTGAAGAAATAATTTCTCAAATAGATTATGACTTCTCGAAATTTAAAAGTGCATGGGCTTCGTATTATGGAGTACTTTCACGGGCGAAAGTGATGGATAATGAGATAAAGAAATTTATTCAAAAATATCCAGATTGTGTAATTGTATCTATTGGAAGCGGACTTGATACACGATTTTTAAGAGTTGACAATGGAAAAATACGATGGTATAACATTGATTTGCCTGAAGTAATTGAAGAAAGAAAATTATTTTTTGAACCTAATGAACGAGTTACAGATATTGCAAAATCTGCATTTGATTCAGCATGGACAAAGGATATTAAACTGGAAGGGAAAAAATTGCTTATTATTTCCGAAGGTGTATTAATGTACTTTGAAGAACAGCAAATTAAACAGTTTTTGGAAATACTGACTGATAATTTTGATTCTTTTGAAGCTCAATTTGACTTGCTATATAAAGGAACAGTTAAAATGAGTAAAAAACATGACACCTTAAAAAATATGGAAGCAAAATTTAGTTGGGGAGTAAAAGATGGAAGCGAAGTCGTAAAATTGAATCCAAAATTAAAACAGACTGGACTTATTAATTTTACCGATGAAATGAAACATCATCTTCCTGGCTGGAAAAAATTGTTTATTCCATTCTTTTACATTTTTAATAACAGACTTGGAATTTATACTTATGAAAAATAAATTTATTTTTTAATTTATTTCCTTTTCTAAAATGAATGGAGGGATTATTATGAAAGAATTGAAATATTTGCTAAGTTTATCTGGTAAACATAAGATGAAGCTAATTTTTTCAGCAATATTCAGTATAATTGGTACAACATTGTCTGCTGTGCCTTATCTTCTTGTGTATCAGATTGTTCTGGAGCTTTTTAAGGCGAATATTGATTATTCAAGAATAAAGTTCTGTGTTTTTATTGCGATATTTTTTATAATTGTAAAAATAATTATGCAAATTTTATCAGGGGTATTTTCACATATTGCGGCTTTTTCGATTTTGTACAAAATTCGAATTGATTTGATTGAGCATTTGTCAAAGCTGAATATGGGATTTTTTAAGAAAAATATGTCTGGAAAGCTAAAAAAGATTATTAATGAGGATATTGAAAAATTGGAACTCTTTATTGCACATCAGATTCCAGATTTATCTTCAGCTCTTGTAACTCCGATAATATTTTTGGGGATTATGATTTACTTTAACTGGAAATTGACACTTGTTTTATTTATTCCAATTATTTTGAGCATAATGGCACAGGGAAAAATGTTTCAAAGCTACGGAACCCGTGTAGAACATTATTATACTCTTCTTGCAAACTTAAACGCTACTATTATGGAATACATAAATGCAATGAACGTTATGAAAGCATTTAACCTTACTGCTAAATCATTCAAGGATTATCGCGATATTACTCAGGAATATGCGGATTACTGGATTGAACTTACAGAATTAAGTGTTCCGTTTTATTCAATTTTTCTCTGTCTGACTGATTCGGGGCTGCTTTTCATTATTCCGGTTGGCGGACTTATGCTGTTTTATAATCAAATTTCAGTATCTGTGTATATTTTATTTATTTTAATGAGTACAATTTTTTTAAGCTCATTAAAGGCATTATTTGACTTGGCACACCATCTTTCCGCATTAACTAAAGGGCTAGGGAAAATTATGGAAATCAATGGGGAACAGGAGCAAAAATCTGGAAACACAAATTTCCCTTCTAATTTTTCAAATTTTATAAAATATGAAAACGTAAATTTTGCATATAAAAATAAAAATGTTATAAATGATTTTTCCTTGGAAATAAAGGCTGGAACCTCAACTGCACTTGTAGGGCCTTCTGGCTCAGGAAAAACAACGATAGGACTTCTGCTTGGAAGATTTTGGGATATAAATAGCGGAAAAATAACTATTGATGGAACTGATATTAAGGACTTCGCTTACACAGGATTGGCTGACAATGTTTCGTTTGTCTTTCAGGATACATTTATGCTTCACGATACTATTTTTGAGAATATAAGAATGGGAAGGGATTATTCGCTGCAAGAAGTGGAAAATGCTGCAAAAAAGGCACAAATTCACGATTTTGTAATGTCCTTGCCTCAAAAATATGAAACTGTAATTGGTGAAGGCGGAATTAAGTTAAGCGGTGGGGAAAAACAGAGAATTTCAATAGCTCGTGCTATTTTAAAAAATGCTCCAATTATCGTGCTGGACGAAGTTACTTCCTACTCCGACATTGAAAACGAAGCCAAGATTCAGGAGGCTCTGCGTACTTTACTAAAAGGAAAAACTGCCATTATCATTGCTCACAGGCTTTACACAATAAAAAATGCCGATAATATCGTTGTAATGAATAAAGGACGTATTACCGAGCAAGGTACTCATAAGGAGCTTCTGCAAAACAAGTCTGAATACTGGCATTTATGGAATTTATATAGCGATAATGATTTGATGGAAAATAAGGAAATCTAGGGGGTGCAGACGATGATTAATGATATTAGAAATATAAAGACTCTTGCTGGAAATAAATATAAAAATTTAAAAAAACCAATATTTTTTCTAACAATAGATGCTATATTTTATATGATGAACTACGCAATGTTTTATTTTACAATTATTGATTTGATGAATAATAATTTTACGATGAAAAAGTTGATAATCTATACTTTTATTATGATTTTTGCAATTATTTGCAGATTTATATTAAATCGTATCGGATATACTGGGATTCAAAGTGAAGGGGCTAAAATTATTCAGGATTTGAGAATCAGGATGGGGGATCATTTGAGAAACTTGAATTTGGGATACTTTAACAGTCACAATATTGGGAACATTATTAATATTATGACAAATGATTTACAAGATTTTGAGCAGGTTATAACTCACAGCACATCAGAAATTATAAAGTTATCCATACTGACAATTTATCTTCTGTTAATTATATTTGCAATTTCTCCCCTGCTTGCCATACTGCAACTAATAATCTCCCTGACTGGATTAATATTTGTCATTCTGGGAACGAAAAAAGGTGCAAAAATAGCATTGAAAAAGAAGCATACTATGGATAATGTTGTTTCACGGATGGTGGAATATATCGCTGGAATGGAGCTTTTTAAGGCATACAATCTGACTGGGGAAAAATTTAAAAGACTAAAGGACAGCTTTAATGATTTGAAAAGGGAAAGTATAAATACTGAAATTGCTCTTGCCCCTTATGTCATGATTTTTCAGCTTATCACGGATATTTCCTTTGCCTTGCTTCTGCTTGTGTCTACACAGCTTTTTATGGCTTCTTCCATTAATAAAGTTGAATTTTTTTCATACATAATTATTGGACTTTCACTTTCAAACGTGCTAAAAGCCTTTTCTACACAATATACTTTTATCCAATACTTGAAACTTGCCACAGATAAGCTGATAAATGTGCATAATGAAAAGGAAATTTCCTATGAACTTGAAAAAGTTACTTTACCAAATTACAATATAAAATTCCAGAATGTAAGTTTTTCTTATGAAAAAGACACTCCTGTTCTAAAAAACATCACTTTTGAAGCAAAACAGGGGACAAAAACTGCCCTAGTCGGATCGTCAGGCTCTGGAAAAACAACTGTTACCAGCCTTATTGCAAGATTCTGGGACTGCCAGTCTGGCGAAATTACCATTGGCGGAATAAATATCCAAAAAATATATCCTGAAGAACTGCTTACAAATATAAGTATGATTTTTCAAGATGTCTACTTGGTAAATGACACTTTTGAAAATAATATAAGGCTGGGAAAACCTAAGGCTGCAAGGGAAGAAGTAATAAATGCGGCTAAAAATGCCAATTGTCATGATTTTATAATGGAAAGCGAAAATGGATATGACACTATAATCGGAGAAGGCGGCTCTACTTTGTCTGGTGGAGAAAAACAGAGAATTTCAATTGCAAGAGCCTTATTAAAAGATACCCCAATTATTTTAGTTGATGAAGCCACAGCCTCACTTGATGCTGATAATGAATACGAAATAAGAAAATCTCTCAATATTCTTACAAAAAATAAAACTGTAATTACAATCGCCCACAAACTCAACACAATAAAGGATTATGACAAAATCATAGTTATGTCCGACGGGATAATCGAAGAAATTGGAAATCATAAGCAGCTTATGGAAAATAAAGGACGATATTACAAAATGTATACTGAAATGGAAAAGGCACAGTCAGAATTTGAACTAGTCTAAATTAAAACTTTAATTCATTATACAAATTTAATAAAAAAGGAGCTGTTTTATAAAATTAAATTTATTAGACAACTCCTAAACATTTACTTTACTAATTTAATGAACTTCTTACGCTTGAATAAAAATTTTCTCCAATGCTTATTAAAATTCTCACATTTTTTTCTCTTTCAACTATTTATTCCAAATACTCATTACTAAATCCAAATCCACTTGGAATTTGCTTTTTAATCAATTTATTTTTATATAGCCAACTGTAAAATAAATCCCATCTATTTTTATCTATCTCTCCCCATTTTTTAGCGTTTCCTTTATACTGTGAAACTAGCCACTTTTGACTGGCAAGCGCTAATTTTGGATTTATTTCAGGCGAATTTTTTACCAAAATTTTTGCTGCTTTTTCAGGATTTTGGATTGAATATTCATAGCCTTTTTTTATTGCTTTTAAAACTTTTTTTGCTTCATTTGGATTTTTTTTCAAATAATCGTTGTTTGCAATAATTACAGGACTGTAAAAGTCAAGCTCAGGTCCATAATCCACAAATTTTAAAAAGTTTGTCTTAAGACCCGCAAGCTTCGTTGCAACACCATCCCACGCATAGTAAACCCAGACCGCGTCAATATTTGTTCTTAGTGCTGTCACAACATCAGTAACTGTGTTTGGAATCATTTTTACGTTATTAAAATTTCCGTTGTCATCGGTAACCATCTTTTTTAAAATGGCTTTTTCAATTTCATCGTCCCAAGTTGCGTATCTTTTACCCTCCAATTTTTTTGGCGAATCAATACCTTTTTCTTTCAATGAAATAATTCCAGATGTATTGTGATTGATTATTGCTGCGACCGCTGTTACTGGAACAGGTGCATCAGACGAAAATGACTTTGCCAGTGTGTCTTGAAAGCTTATTCCAAATTCAGCTCCACCAGCTCCGATTAGTGCTGTTGTACTTCCTTCAGGCGGCTGCACAATCTCTACATCGATTCCCTCCTCTTTAAAATATCCCAAATCTTTTGCGACAAATAGTCCTGTGTGATTAGTATTAGGTGTCCAATCCAAAACTATTCTTATTTTTTTAGATTTTTTTACACAAGATACTGACAATATCAGCATTACCATTAAAATTAAGATTTTAATAAAATTTTTTTTCATAAAGCTCTCCTTTTTTCAAAATCAAATAGCTTCTTCCCAAGGCATACTCAATTTTTGAATTTTTTTTACAACAAACATCAAAAATAAACTAATTATTGAAATTAAAAATATCACTGCAAACATTTTATCAAATGAATACGACTTTCTGACTCTCGTCATATACACTCCAAGTCCATCAAATCCGCCCAGCCATTCAGCAACAACTGCGCCTATAATTGAATAGCTGACAGATATTCTAAGTCCCGCAAAAAAATATCCAATCGAACTTGGAAGCTTTATGTGGACAAAATTTTGAAATGGTGTTGCTCCCATCGTTTTCATAAGTTTTAGCGCATCTTTATCCGCCGACTTAAATCCATCCAAAAGTCCTATTGTTATCGGAAAAAATGAAGTTAAAACAATAAGTACAATTTTGGGTAAAATTCCATACCCCAGCCAAAGTACCAGAAGTGGTGCAATCGCAACAGTTGGAATAGTTTGAGTAATTATTAAAATTGGATAGATGGACTTGTAAAAAAATTCAAACATATCCATAATAATTGCGACTAAAAAACCTAAAATCACTCCCATTCCCAGTCCTAAAGAAGCTTCTACAAGTGTAACCTTCATATGGTGCACAAGAAGTGGAAAATCATTTACAAAAGCCTTTATTACATCAAAAGGCGAAGGCAGCATAAATTTTGGTACAACTCCTGTAATTGACAATATTTGCCACTTTATTAAGATACATAAAATAATAATTAGTGGTGCGATTTTATTTAATAGTTTACTGTATATATTTTTTGATTTTTTCTTCAATTGTGAGTATCTCTCCTCTCGGCTTATAATTTATCTTGACATACGACATCACACTTTCCGCTCCAGCTTCAACTGCAATAATTTGACACATTTTAACAATGTTCATAAGTTCATCATAATCTCCTTCAATCGTCGTTTCAAAAGGTCCAACTACCATTTCTAAATTTTTACTTTTAATGTACTCGATAACTTTGTCCACTATTCTTACCACTTCTTTGTTTTCGCAAGTATTCGGCAAAACTTGAATTGCAACACTTGCATTGATTTTATTAGACATAAAAATATCTCCTTTCAAATTATATTAAAAACAAAAGGAGATTTATTTATTTATTAATATTAAATTGTAATATTAAAAAAATACTCCCTTCGCCGGCATTATCCGTATCAGGTTAAACGGGTTAAGTCAAAAGACTACTCTCAGCCATTATAGCACCCCTGTATTTATATTTAAAACTTTGATATCTTTACTTTAAGTATATCCCTATTTTTTCATAAGTCAATATCATTCTAAAAAAAATTTAAAATTATAATATATTTTATTTTTTTATATTATAAATTTATTTTCTTTTGAAAAAATTCAAATTTTCATATTTTTCCAAAAACATTTCTAAATATTCAGCTGGATCTACATCTTCCTCTTTTCCATCAACCATTCTCTTAAGTCCCAATTTTTCTAATTCACTTATTAATTTATCTTTAGTTGTAGGTTCTTTTAACTGCTGTAAAAGTAAGAGTTCAATGGTATCCACAGGGAAAATTTCATTTTTAAAGTTTCCAATTCCGATATATTGTCCGTCTTCACTTAAAATAACTTCCACATATTTGATAAATTTTTCTGGAACATAAGTTTCATTTTCCACAAAACTTGCTCTTTCAATTCTTGTCAAATAAAAGTTTAGGTTTCCTGTTATTACATTATTTAAAATAAATCCTCTTATTTCTTGAACTATTTTATCTTTTTGCTCTTGATTTAAATCTTTATCTTCTAAAAACTTCTTCGCATCTTCTATTTGAAATTCACCATGTTTTTTGCTAAGCAAATGTTTTAATGCCTCTTCCAAAACTTTGTCTTCAAGTTCGGCTATCTCTATTTTATTTTTTATCACATAATAAAGAGTGTCAATTATTGTATTAGGTATACTTTCAGAAAAATTTAATTTCTCCGTTTGACTTTTCTTACACATAAGTGATTTTCTAAATTTTGTATCCAAGATAAAGTCTATGCATTGCTCTTTGATTACATTATCTCCACCAGACAACTGCTGTAACTTTTCTACAGTTTCCTTTTTATAAGAAGTTGCCATTGATAATTTTAGATTTGTATCAGTAAAATATTTTAATCCATTTTTATCAGCTAGCTCAGCAAATTGGTGAATGTACAGTGGATCATTAAACATTTCCAAATATTCGTGTCCAAGATAATAATTCTTATGTTTTAGCACGCTATCCATCCATTCTAAATAACCCTTGCTTCTTTCTTTCAAATCTGGATAAAGTTCTATCTGTTCTTTAAAAATTTCTACAACTAATCTTCCTCTTTCTGTTTTTTCAAGCAATGAAAGGTTTGGATAAAATTTATTTACGTACATCATCATATCTCTTACTTTTGAGGCTTCTTTCCAACCTGGATAAGTATTGTATGACAAATATGCAATTCCGTTTTCATTCAGATTTTGGTTACAAATTTCTATCATTTTATGTTTTACATCATTCGGAACCCATGAAAAAACACCATGAGAAATTATATAATCAAATTTACCAAAGCTTTCATCAATTGTCAAAATATCCTTTTGATGTAACTCAATATTCTTTAATCCCAATTTTTTTATAATTTCATTTCCTTTTTTTATCTGTTCATGTGACAAATCCACACCAACATAATAGTTATCTTCAAAATTAATCGCTTGAGCAATTAAATTTCCTCCAAAAGATGTCCCTAACTCTAGCACTCGAGCTTTTGTAGCTTTTTGAGGATTAAGTCCATAAAAATATGCATATGCTTCCAATTTCATCATCGCAGTATCTGCAAACGGATTTGCTTTATAGACTAATTCATCGTAACTTTCTTTTTTTTCTTTGTTATTCATTTTATAATTTCCTTTCTTTGTTTTAACTTAACTTCCAAAATTATATCATATTTTTAACCTTTTTTCATTATTTTTTTGTCATTTTAGAAAAAATTCCCATCAATTTAAAATTAACAGGAATTTCACTTTTCATAAATTTATTTTTTAGATTTTTTCTTAGATTTTTTATCTTTTTTGTCTTTTTTTGAAGAACTTTTTTTACTTAATGATTTTTTTCTTCCAGATTTTTTAGAAGAAGATTTTTTCTCACTTCCTCCACTTTTTCTTCCGCCAGTCGCTTCTTCAACTAAAGGTTTAGAATCATTTTTGGAATTTAATGCTCTCATGATGTATTCCGCTTCTTGTAACGGCACTGTTATAAATGAATATTTATCCATAATTTTTACATCTTTTACTTTTCTTCCTGGAGTTTTTGCCTTTTTATGAAGTAAATCTAATAGCCTTCCCACATTATAACCATCTTTTGAGCCAAGTGCGATAAATAATCTTGTTTTATCCGCAATTTTAACTTTCACATCTTGAATTTCACTGTAATTTTCAGGTAGAAACTCATCTTCATAGACATGTCTTAACACAGATGCCAACACTTGTTTTGGATCTCTTCCTTGGAGTAAATTATTTGCCAGTTCATCGTAAGCACTGTGGTCGTCTTCTTTTATAATTTCTTCAACATAAGCGATTAATGCTTCTTTTTTAGCATTTAAAATTTCTTCCACATTTGGTATGTCTTCTCTTTTGATGTCAGTTTTTGTAATTCTTTTTATCTGAGCTAATTTACTAGCTTCCCTAGGTGTAACAAATGTAATTGCAATCCCTTTTTGTCCAGCTCTTCCAGTTCTTCCAATTCTGTGAACGTAAGATTCAGCTTCTTGTGGAATTGAATAATTAATTACATGTGTTAAATTGCTTACATCTATTCCCCTTGCCGCAACATCTGTCGCCACAAGAATCGTCAACACTTTTTTCTTGAATAAATCTAGCGCTTTTTGTCTTAACGCTTGAGTGATGTCCCCGTGAATGCATTCAGCATCATAATTTCTAGCTTTCAGTTTATTTGTAACATCGTCAACTTCCGATTTTGTTCTACAAAACACAATTCCATAAAAATCCTGTTCATAGTCCAAAACTCTGCATAGCGCTTCAAATTTATCCTCTTGCTTAACTTCATAATAAATTTGTTCCGTCAAATTTGTAGTCAATTCTTTTTTTGCAACTTTTAATAATTTATACTCTGGCATAAATTTTTTAGCTATCGCCAAAATTGGTTTAGGAATCGTTGCTGAGAAAAATAACATTTTTTTCTCGTCGTTTGTCTTTTTAAGTATTTCTTCAATATCTTCAACAAATCCCATATTTAACATTTCATCTGCTTCGTCTAATACGAAATAATCTAAATTATTAACTTTTAAGACTTTTTTATTCATCAAGTCTATAACTCTTCCAGGTGTTCCAACAACAATGTCAACTCCTGACTTTAACCTTCTAATTTGATTTTCGATAGATGCGCCACCATAAACTGCCAATACTTTTAAATCCTTTTCACCTTTTAACGAATAAATTTCATCTGCCACTTGATTTGCAAGTTCTCTTGTAGGTGCCAAAATTAACGCTTTAACAGTTTTATCAGATTTAATAGTTTCTAGGATTGGAATGCCAAATGCCGCTGTTTTTCCTGTCCCTGTCTGTGCTTGTCCTATTAAGTGCGTTCTTTCCTTTAATAATTCGGGAAGTACCAATTTCTGTATTTCACTTGGCTCCTCGAATCCTTTTTTACTTAGTGCATTAAGCATTTCTGTACTTAATCCAAAATCTTCAAATTTTTGCATCTTTTAAAATTACCTTCCTTTTTTCTTTTATAATATTTTTGACCAATTATTTGATTTTAATTTTACAATTGGTCGTTTTATCGTATTAAAAATTTTCTTTTTCATACTTTTATTTTTTTATACTATATATTATTATATCACATTTTTTTAAAATTTGATAATTTTTTTATATTTTATTTTATAATTTTTCTAATTTTAATTTCGCTTCTTTACTTCCAGCCTCCGCTGCTTTTTCATACCACTTTTTAGCTTCTTTAGTATCTTTAGCCACACCTTTTCCCTCTTTGTATAAATCTCCCAGTGCAACTAGCATTGGCGCTGCATCTGCATCTTTTCTTTCTTCAGCCTTCTTGTAAAGTTCAATCGCTCTTTCATAGTTATTTTGACTTTCATAAATTTTTGCTAAATTATACTGAGCAACAATATCTCCTGCACTATCTCCTATCTCATAATAAAAAATTGCATCTTCAACATTTTTTTTTGTACCTAGACCTTTTTGTGCCATAATTCCCAAATATCTAGGAGCTTTCATTTCAGCGTTCATATTTCCTTTGTCCATAGCTTTATTAAACAATTCAGATGCTTTTTTATAATTTGTTTTGACTCCAAATCCTTCAAAATATATTATTCCCACATTTGTAGTCGCTATTTCATTTCCTTTTTTCATCGCTTTTGTTGACCACATAAGTGCTTTTTTGGGATCTTTTGGAACTCCTTTTCCAAAAAGATACATTTCCCCCAGCTCAGTTTGTGCCGCAACATCTCCTTTTTGAGCCGCTTCTGTCAATTTTTTCACCTTTTCATCAATCGCCGACACGATTTTAGGCTTAGGAGCTGATTTAAAACTTCGCTCTTTTTTACCACAACTTGCAAAAATCATAAGTCCCATTACAAGCAAAATACTTTTTTTATATTTTTTCATCTATATTTTTCTCCTAAATTTTATTATAATAACATTGATTAGTCAATTAAGATAATTTTTAAATAAAATAAAAATATTCTGTAAAATAAAATAACTCCCTTAGAATCAACTAAAAGAGTTATTTCCTTCATTAACTATTTTTGAATGTCTAAAACTACTGTTTCCCCAGCTTTAGCCACTCCGCTTTCAACTGGATTTAATGAACTGTAGTCTTCATAGTTTGAAATAATTACTGGTGTGATTATTGATTTTGCATTTGCTTTTAAGAAATCATAATCGTATTTAATTAATGGATCTCCAGCTTTTACAACTGCACCTTCTTCGGCAACTCTTTCAAATCCTTTTCCTTCTAATTGAACTGTGTCCATCCCAAAGTGAACAAAAATTTCAACTCCTGCTGGTGTCACAATACTAAATGCATGATTAGTATCAAAGATTTTTTCAACTCTTCCTGCAGCTGGTGCTAACATTACACCTGATCCGTTAGGCTCAATTGCAATTCCGTCTCCTACCATTTTTTGAGCAAATACTTCATCAGGAACTTGAGATAAAGGCATGATTGTACCTGAAATTGGTGCGATTATTCTCCCTTCAAACTCTTGTTTTGCTTCTTCTTTTTTTCCCTTTTTAAATAAATCAAATAGTCCCATTTTTTTTCCTCCAATATATTTTTTTAACTAATTTATAATAATATGATACCATATATTATTCAAAAATACAAAATTTTTTTTACTAAAAAAATTTATTTTTCTATCAAACTACTTCCATCCATTTCAACAGGTTTTTCTAATCCTAAAAGTTCTAACATTGTAGGTGCAATATCAGCTAATCTTCCACCTTTTCTCAATTTAACATCCTTCATATCATTTGAAACGAAGATAAATGGAACAGGATTCGTAGTATGCGCTGTATGAGCTTCTCCTGTTTCTGGATTTACTAATAAATCAGCATTTCCATGATCTGCAGTTATAAATAATACTCCGTCCATTTCCAGCACTTTTCTTACAATTTGTCCAAGGCAGTTGTCAACAGCTTGACAAGCTTCAATTACTGCATTTACATTTCCTGTATGTCCAACCATGTCAGGATTTGCAAAGTTTAAGATAACAGTGTCAACTTTTCCTGTGTTTAATTCTTCAATTAATCTGTCTTTTACTTTGTAAGCACTCATTTCAGGTTGCAAGTCATAAGTTGCAACTTTGGGCGAATCAGTTAAAAGTCTTATTTCTCCCGGATAAGGTTCTTCTTTTCCACCGTTAAAGAAAAATGTAACATGTGCATATTTTTCAGTTTCTGCAGTTCTTACTTGAATTAATCCAGCTTTTGAAACAACTTCTCCAAAGCAGTTTACTATTTTTTCAGGCGGGAAAGCGATTGGTGAATTAAATGTCGCATCATATTGAGCCATTGTAACAAAGTTTACTTTAGGATAAACTTTTCTGTCAAATCCTTTAAATTCTGGATCAACAAATATTCTGGTAAGCTGTCTTGCTCTATCTGGTCTAAAGTTCGCAAAAATTACTCCATCTCCATCTTTGATTAATCCATTGTCTTTTGAACCAATTTTAACAGGAACTACGAATTCATCAGTTACACCTTTTGCATAAGACGCTTTAATAGCTTCGTTTGCAGTTTGATAAATCTCTCCTTCTCCAATAGTTAGTGCATCATAAGCTGATTTTTCTCTATCCCAGTTGTTATCTCTGTCCATTCCATAATATCTTCCTATTATAGTTGCGATTTTTCCAACACCAATTTTGTCCAAACCTTCTTGCAACTGAGCTAAGTAATTTACTCCACTTTCAGGCGCTGTATCCCTTCCATCTGTAATAGGGTGAACATAAACTTCTGTAAGCCCCTTTTTAGCTGCCATGTCAACTAATCCAATAATGTGGTCGATGTGGCAGTGAACTCCACCATCAGATGCAAGTCCTAAAATGTGAAGAGCTTTACCATTATTTTTTGTTATATCCATCACATTTGCCAAAACTTCATTTTCTAAAATTGAGCTATCGTTAATTGCTTTTGAAATTTTTGGAAGCATTTGAAAAACTGTTCTACCAGCTCCAATATTTGTATGTCCAACTTCAGAGTTTCCAAATTGTCCGTCAGGAAGTCCAACATGTCCTCCATCAGCACGAAGTTCTGTAAAAGGATATTCCCTTTTATACCTTTCAAAATTTAATGGTTTCGCCATTTTTATTCCATTAACTTGATCGTCGTGGTGATTAATTCCTCAACCATCTAAAATTACTAAAACTACAGGTCTTTTTTTCATTTTATTGTCCTTTCAAATTAATATGTGAAATTTTCACTTACCATATTTATTATACTAGTTTTTTTTCAAATTTTCAAGAAATTATATATTTATTTTTAAAAAAATTTTTAAAAACTCAGTAAACATATAGTAAGTTAACTATATATAACATGTGTTTTTTCTAATTTAACAAAAGTTTTTCTAGAAATTTTGGTTTATTTTTGATAAAATATGTATAAGCAAATTTATATAAAAAATTTTTAGGAAAAGAAAGGAGCGTGTGTGGAAAATATTAAATTTTTCACAAAAAAATATGTTAAAAAAATTACTACTTGCTACTATTTTTTTAGTAATTTCAGTTACTGGATTTTCCGAAACTGATATTTCGCAAATAGCAGCTGATTATCCTTATAAAGAAAGTGCTATAATATCAACTGTCTTGGGAACACCGACAGAACAGTATTATAAATTTAAACATGCGAAAGGACCTAAAGTAAAAAAATTTAAACCTACTAAAAAAATACCTGAAATTTTAAGACAATGGAGCATATATGATTATGGCGTTTGGGAACAAAAGGAAAAAGCACCACTTATGATTGTTATTTCAGGAACTGGATCGACTTACAACAGTGGAATGTCACTTTATTTAGCTAATGTCTTTTATGATAAAGGTTACAATGTAATAGCGTTTAGTTCACCTACAACAATGCCTTACATAGTATCTCAAGGTATGAATAAGTATGGGGGATATATGAAAGACGAAACTGAGCAGATGTACAATTTAATTACACGAGCTATTTCTGAAGAAAAAAAACATGGTATGAAAATCTCAAAAACCTATGTTTCAGGATATAGTTTAGGTGGATTTCAATCGCTTTTGCTACAGGAATTAGACAGTGAGAAAAAAAGAATTGGAATAGAAAAATCCTTGCTTCTAAATTCTCCAATAAGTATTCTTACAGCGACTAAAAAATTGGATGGATTTTTAGTAAAAAATGGGATTTTTGATGCAAAAAGTTTGGAAAAATATTTAGATAATATTTTTTCTAAAATTGTAAATGACGACTCCGTTAAATTAAATGATTTTTCTTCTACAAATATTTCTGCATCACTTGGAAAATTAAATCTTGGAGAAAAAGACTTTGAGATATTAACTGGACTTCTATTTAGATTTTATTCGGCAAATATGACTTTTGCGGGTGAAGTTTTCAGCGGAAACGATGCTTACGGAAGGCTTTCTGACAAAAAACATTACAAAAGGTTTGATTCTATAACAAAGGAATTTCAAGAAGGACTTTCAGTTTCATTTGAAGAATATGCAAAAGAGCTTTTATACCCTTATTTAAAGAAATATAAGCATCCTAACTTGACACCAGATGAATTTTTAAATGATTTTGATTTAAGAAGCCACAAAGATTTTATAGAAAAAAATAACAAAAACATTGTCTTTATTACTTCAGAAAATGATATTTTACTTACACAAAGCGATTTGGACTACATAAAAAATACTTTTTCAAATAGAGTTTTAATGCCGTTTGGAGGACATACAGGACTTCTTTGGCATAGCGACATGGCAAACTTGATGGTAGAAAAATTGGAGGAAGAATAAAATGACAAAATTTAACAAAAATAAAATTATGATATTTAGCACCGTTATTGCGGCTTGTACAATATCCTATGCAGATGCTGACGAATTTTATCCAGAAACAAAAAATGTCGATACAGTTAGCTATCTAGATGAATCAATAAAAGAAGCAAATGACGATATTTATATAGAATTCGTAAATGAAAAAGAGGATATTCCGACTCAAAATAATGTGGAAAAATTTAAACTTACAAATTTGAAAACTAAAAAGAAAAAAATTGATAAAAATAGATATATTGCTTTTGAACAGGATAATTATGGGGATTTGGCGAATAATATTGAAGGATTGGACGACGAATACATAGTATCAAGTAAAGTTCTTGATTTAACTGGAATGGGTGGCACAATAAACGACCCGCTTGAACCATTTAACCGAAGAATGTACGCATTTAATACTCAGTTTGACAAAAAAATTGCTTATCCAGTGTCAAGAATTTACGGAGCAATTGTTCCAAAACCTATAAGAACAGGAATTTCAAACTTTTTCGGCAACTTTAAAGAAATTCCGACTTTTGTAAACTCAATGTTACAATTAAAACCTGGAAAAGCAGTAAATGCGCTCGGAAGATTTGTAGTAAATTCGACTGTTGGAGTTTTGGGAGTTACTGACGTGGCAACTAAAATGGGAATGAAAAAAGATTACGAAACAATGGGAGAAACACTTGGACATTATGGAGCTAGAAGCGGAGCTTATTTGATCTTGCCTCTTGTAGGTCCAAGTAATGTTAGAGATGCTATTGGAAGTGGAATTGACGGTGCAATGGAAGGTGCAGCCAGAGGTTACGTTGAAGATAAATTATTTTTTGACACAGGTGTCTTTGACAAGACTGTGTATGGATTTACAAGACCTGTCGTTACAGGGCTTAACCTGCGTTCATTAATAAATTTCAAATACGGGGATTTGAATTCGCCATTTGAATATGATTTAGTAAAAATACTTTATCAGAATTATAGAAAAGTTCAAATAAAAAAATAGATAAAAAAATAAATTTAATTTAATATGGTACAAATAGTATAGAAGGAGAAAAAATGAGTTATATAAAAGATTGTGACATTGAAGTTTATAATGCTATAAAAGCGGAAGAAAAAAGACAAGAAGAAGGAATTGAGCTAATCGCTTCTGAAAATTTTGTTTCAAAAGCTGTGATGGAAGCTGCTGGGTCAGTTTTTACGAATAAATATGCGGAAGGTTATCCTGGAAAAAGGTATTATGGAGGTTGTGTAAATGTCGATATTGTTGAAACTTTGGCAATTGAAAGACTGAAAAAAATCTTTGGAGCAAAATTTGCGAATGTTCAGCCACATTCAGGTTCTCAAGCTAATATGGGAGTTTATGTTGGACTTTTAAATGCCGGGGATAAAATTTTGGGAATGGGACTTAGTTCTGGTGGACATTTGACTCATGGATATAAAATTAATTTTTCTGGAAAAAATTATGTTGGTATTGAATATGGTCTAGATCCTGAAACTGAATTAATTGATTATGACAAAGTGCGTGAAATTGCACTAAAAGAAAGACCTAGAATAATTGTTGCAGGTGCGAGTGCTTATTCAAGAATTATTGATTTTAAAAAATTTAGAGAAATTGCTGATGAAGTTGGCGCTTATTTTATGGTCGATATGGCTCATATTGCGGGACTTGTTGCAGCTGGAGTTCATCCAAATCCAATGGAGTACGCTGATGTTGTAACTTCTACAACTCACAAAACTTTAAGAGGACCTCGTGGTGGAATTATTTTGACAAATAATGAAGAAATTGCAAAAAAAGTTGATAAGACAATTTTTCCTGGAATTCAAGGTGGACCTCTTGCACATATTATCGCAGCAAAAGCTGTAGCTTTTAAAGAAGCGCTAACTCCCGAATTCAAAGAATATCAAATTCAAGTGGCTAAAAATGCTAAAATCTTGGCGGAAGAGCTTACAGAAGGTGGACTTAGAATTGTAAGCGGCGGAACTGACAATCACTTGATGCTAGTTGATTTAAGACCGATGAAAGTCACTGGAAAATTGGCGGAAGAAAAATTAGAAAAAGCTGGGATAACTTGTAACAAAAACGCTATTCCAAACGACCCTGAAAAACCGTTTATCACAAGTGGAGTAAGACTTGGAACCCCAGCGATTACCGCTCGTGGATTTAAAGAAGAAGAAACTAAGCTTGTTGCAAAATTCATTTTAGAAGTTCTAAATAATATTGACGATGACAAAGTTATAGAAGAAGTTAAAAAACAAGTTTTGGAATTGACTAAAAAATTTCCACTTTACAAAAATAAATAAAAAATCTAAAAGGAGAAAAAAATCAAGTTGAGAAATAATAATAGGAAAAATGATGAAATGCGAGAAGTTAAAGTTACAAAAAACTACATTATTCATCCTGAAGGTTCAGTTTTAATTGAATTTGGAAATACAAAAGTCATCTGTAATGCGACGATTGAAGAAAAAATTCCAAGATGGTTAAAAATGGATAATTCTTCCAAAGGGATTCACTCAGGCTGGATTGCCGCTGAATACAGTATGCTTCCCCGTGCAACGAACACCCGTGTCCAAAGGGAATCTATAAAAGGAAAAATTTCAGGTAGGACAATGGAAATCCAAAGGCTTATTGGAAGATCTCTTAGAGCTGTAATTGATCTTGAAAAACTGGGAGATAGAACAATTATGGTCGACTGCGATGTCATTCAGGCGGACGGCGGTACAAGAACTGCTTCAATCACAGGAGCTTATCTAGCTGTGGAACTCGCAATTGAAAAGTTAATTGATGAAAATAGATTAAAAGAAATTCCAATAAAATCAAAAGTTGCCGCAATAAGCGTCGGAAAAGTCCGAAATGAGATAATTTTGGATTTAGACTATGAGGAAGATTCCGCAGCAGATGTCGATATGAATATCATCATGACGGATAAAGGCGAATTTGTAGAAATTCAGGGAACTGGTGAAGAAGCAACCTTTACTCAAAATGAACTCTTAAAATTCATTGAATTATCCAAAAATGCTTTTAACAAATTATTTACTTTATAAAAATTTTTACCCACTTAAAAAAGTGGGTATAGTTTTAAAAAATTTTATGAAAGAGGAAAAAATGGAATTTAACGAAAATACTAAATTATTTCAAAAATATATGGAAAAAATAAAAAATGGCGATACAAAGGCAATGAATGAAATCGGTTTAATTTTTCAAAACAGTAAAGACAATGAAAATGCTAAAAAATGGTATTTACGTGCAATTGAAAAAAATGATTTTTCTTATGCTAATAATCTAGGCTATCTTTACGCTGGAGAAAAAGACTATGAAAATGCCAAAAAATATTATTTGATTGCGATAGAACACAATGATTTCAATGCTTTGACCAATCTTGCCGTTTTACTTCAAGATAATAAAAAATTTGAAGAAGCTGAAAAATTTTATTTGAAAGCTGTGGAAAAAAACTGTGAAAATGCTAAAAATAATCTTTTAATATTCTACAACGAAACTAAACAAACGCAAAAAGAGAAAAAAGTATATTCTCAAATGGCTTGGGGCGGTGATACAAATGCGATGAATCATCTAGGAATGATTTATGCTGGAGAAGGAAAATATCATGAATCTGAAGAATGGTTTTTAAAAGCTGCAGCACTTGGAGATAAACATGCTAAAAAAAACCTTAAAATTTTGAGAGACAACAAACATAAATTTTCAAAAAAATAAATTAATTTTATTTTAAAATATTTTAATTTCTTGATTTTTTTAAAATATTTTGATAAAATATATTTCGATGTTTGGGAAAATCCATCGTTAAAAAAAACCTTTTGTAAACACATATTTTCAAAAGGATATGTGTTTTTTTATTTGTAAAAATTTTTAAGGAGGAAATAAATGTTTAATTTTTTTAGTCAGCTTCGATTCGGAGTAAATGAATTGTTGTGGCTTTCATATTTAATTTTAAATTTTACGGCAGTTGTACTTGCTTACAGATTTTGGGGAAAAGGAGGACTGTTGTCAGTTGTGCCGCTGTCAATAGTTTTAGCTAATATTCAAGTTGGAAAATTGATGACCTTGTTTGGTTTTGATGGCATCACAATGGGAAATATCGCATTTGGAGGAATTTATCTCGCGTCTGATATTTTGACGGAAAATGAAGGAAAACATTACTCAAGAAAAGTGGTTTCGCTAGGTTTTGCTGCAATGTTATTTACGACATTTATAATGCAAATTGTGCTAAAAGTAAAAGTTTCGCCTGATGATACAATGCAAGGTGCTTTATCAGCAGTATTTGGATTTATGCCAAGACTTGCGATTTCAAGTGTGTGCGGATTTGCAGTTTCTCAGTCATTTGATATATGGTCTTATCAATTTATTAGAAAATTTAGACCATCTTATAGAGATATTTGGATTAGAAACAATGCGAGTACAATGATAAGTCAAATTTTAGATAATATCGTATTTTCGTTTTTAGCATTTACAGGAAAATATCCTCTAAAAACAGTAATCGGAATCATATTTTCAACATATTTATTAAAAATCGTAATTTCACTGCTTGACACACCTTTTGTGTATATTGCGACTTTATGGAAAAAACAAGGTAAAATAAGTGATTGATTTTAGAATATTTGATAAAAAATAAAAAAGGATACAAATGGAAAGATATAGTGTAATAAAAGAGAAAAATCCTCGTGAAATCGTGTTATTAAAAGGATTTAGCTGCGCTTATGGAAAATGTGCTTTTTGTAATTACATCTTGGATAATACGAATGACGAAGAAGAGATGAAAAAAATAAATTTTGAGGCTTTGAGCAGGGTTACTGGGGAATATGGAGTTCTTGAAGTTATAAACTCTGGGTCAGTGTTTGAACTAAATGGTGCGACATTGGAGAGAATAAGAGAAGTTTGTAAAGAGAAAAATATAAAAATACTTTATTTTGAGGCGTATTTTGGTTATTTAAACAGATTGAACGAGATTAGGGAGTATTTTTCTGAACAGGAAGTGAGATTTGCATTTGGATTGGAAACATTCGATAATCATTACAGGACAAAAGTTCTGAAGAAAAATTTTATCTTGAATGAAAAAGTTTTAGAAAAATTGAAAACAGAATATCAGATGTGTCTATTAATGATTTGTACAAAAGGACAGACGAAAGAGCAAATCTTAAATGATATTGAGCAGGGAATAAAACATTTCAAAGAGCTAGTTGTAAGTGTGTTCGTAAATAACGGTACCCAAATTGAACGGGATGAAGAATTAGTTTCTTGGTTTTTAAAAGAAATCTATCCGAAATATAAAGATAAAAAAAATATTGAAATGATAATTGTCGGGACAGAATCAAGTGTTGATCAAAGTAAGGCGTCTGCTGTCTTTATTCATCATCTGCTGGATATTCAGCCTTTTGCACGTTCCGTTGAAATAAAGGAAGCCTGCTATGGAGCCACTGCCGCACTAAGTTTTGCTAAAAACTATATTGAAAAGAACGAAAACGCTTCTGTTCTCGTAATTGCTTCAGATACTGCAAAATACGGAATCGACACTCCTGGAGAATCTACACAGGGGGCAGGAAGTATCGCAATGTTAATAAAGAAGGAACCAAAAATCGCTGTAATAAATGATGAAAATGTATGTCAAACACGTGATATTATGGACTTCTGGCGTCCCAACTACTCAGATTTCCCAATAGTAGACGGACATTTTTCAACAAAGCAGTATCTTGACTGCCTTACAACGACATTTGATGAATACAAAAAAAGATATAATCAAGATTTATCTGACTTTGATGCTTTCTGTTTTCATTTACCATTTCCAAAACTAGGATTGAAAGCGATTAATTCACTTTTAGAAAAAAATGTGGAAAAAGAAACAAGAAATAAATTTTTGGAAAAATTTCATACTTCAATAATTTATGGAAAACGAGTTGGAAATATC
>ERZ772955.725-NODE-725-length-23994-cov-3.972722_pt1 | contig 23994 bp, 27 predicted proteins | sample MGYA00511133_ERZ772955 | MGnify/ENA primary metagenome ERZ772955 (study PRJEB29015, sample SAMEA2737914) | human oral metagenome | biome: human oral; feature: human-associated habitat; material: dental | place: China | collected 2149 ... | reverse complement strand
AGCTTCTGTAAGCGCAGGAAAAACGGGAGCAAAGGCCGTATCGTAAGGGAAAGCGGCAGCACGACCGGGGAGTAATTCGGGAGGCGAACAAGAAAGAAAGAGCGGCGTAGTGTGCCGGAAAGCGAGAGGGCGGAGACATCCGCCCTCTTTTTGCGTTCTCCTGTTCCTACTTAGAAAACGAGAGATAACGAGAGCTGAGAGAGAAAGCCAAGGAGAAAAACCGGAGCGGAAAACCACAGGTCAGGAACCCAAATCAGGAAGCAACAAGACAAAAAAACGGATCAGAAAACAATAGGTCAGAAAATCAGAGGCCGGAAAAGTACAAGACAAAAATTTAAATCAGAAAATCGCAGGCAGAACCCCGCAAGGTAAAAAGGCCACCGTGGAAACAGGATGACAGAAATTTAAAAATACTTTTAAATAATGATTGACAGGACAACATGCTGTGCTAAAATCTAGTTAAAAGAAATTTTAAGGAGGTAATACCCATATGGGAGGGAGCAGTATCTTTAAAGTGCTCTCGGACCCGCAGCGGCGCGACATTCTGGTCATGCTGCGGGAGGGGCGCATGAGCGCCGGAGAAATTGCGGAGAAACTCGGCGTGAGTCCGCCGGCGCTCTCTTACCACCTGCGGCTCTTAAAGGGCGCAGAGCTGGTGAGCGAATATAAGGAGAAAAATTTTGTCTACTATGAACTGAACACATCCGTCCTGCAGGAATTGATCCTCTGGGTGGAACAGTTCGGAGGGAGGAAATCATGAAAAAAACAGTGTGGTTACTCGCGGTGCTTACTCTGATGGTTACAATCATTCCTTTGCAGACCATGCCTGCTTTGCTTCCCGTGGATTATTCAATCGGCGGAGAGGTGAGACGCTGGGGCAGTAAGTACAGCTATCTGATTTTACCCATGGTCACGCTTTTGATCACGCTGCTCTGGCAGTTTCTTGTGGCACACTTTGAACGCCGGGCCGTCGGCGATGACAAAGAGGCACAGGGAGCGGCGGCGAATGCAAAGGTGCTTGTATTGGTCGGGCTTGTGATGAATCTCTTTTTCTGCCTGTTGCAGGCCGGGCTGCTGTGGTCTGCGGCCTGGACCGCAGAGCATTTCGGAACTGCGGGAGGAGCGCAAGCGGGGGCGAGCATTGCGCAAACGGCGCAGAAAGCGATGTGTGTTCTGACAAGCATTATGCTGATTGTGCTCGGCAACATCTTGCCGAAGACCCGGAAAAACCGCAATGTGGGCGTGCGCCTGCCGTATAGCCGGTATAACGACATCACCTGGCAGAAGAGCAACCGCTTTGGGGGCACAGCCATGGTGATCGCCGGGTTGCTCGGCATGGTCAGTGCGCTGCTTGCGCCCTCCGCAGAACTTGTACTCGGACTGTTCACGGTATTTCTGCTGCTCGCCGTTATAGCGACCACATGGTATTCAAGGAAAGTGTATTTGGAAGAAAGTGCAGAAAAATAAAATCAAAAAGAGCTTCTCTGTTTGTCTGCGATGAACGCAACAAGACCGTCCTGCGGGAGTTGATTTTCCGGGCGGAACCGTTCGGAGGGAGGAAAGCATGAAACAGCTTACAAGAATGATTGCGGCACTCTGCCTGTTTGTGACACTTCTTGTCCTTAGGGAGCTGCCCGCAGTAATACCGGCGCACTATGACTTTGCCGGAAACGTGACGCGATACGGCAGTAAGTACGAACTTTTGATTTTGCCGGTGATCTTACTTTTGGTTTCCTTCGGCAGCCGCTTTCTACTGCTTCATTTTCATAGAAAGGCGGAACAGGCGGGGAGTGACAAGGAAAAGCAGGCGGCCGAAGCGAATGCCAAGGTGCTCGGCATTGTGATTTTCCCGCAGACCCTAATCTTAAGCTGCATACAGGGTGTGTTCCTCTATAACACCGTACTCGCCCTGCGGGGCGAAAGCTTCCTCAGCACCCTCGCGGGCGATAAGCTCCTGACCATACTCTTCGGGGCGCTGCTCGTGCTGGTCGGCAATGTTTTGCCGAAGTGCAAGCGAAACGGCTTGGTCGGCTTTCGCATGTCCTGGACCAGATATAACGACATCACCTGGCAGAAGAGCAACCGCTTTGCGGGGATCATGCTGGTCGCGGCGGGAATACTCGGCATTGTCAGCACTGCGTTTTCGCCGAAGGGCTACGGGATGTTGCTACTTGCTGTCTATACCATGGCGGCAATCGTAATTTCGATCGTAAGGGCGTGGCAGGTGTATCGGGAGGAAAAGGAAAAAGAGCGGGACAGAGGCTGAAGCAGTGACGGGAGCCACAGGGCGCGCAACTTACGGAAAGCCGAGATATAGCGAAAAACTCCCAAAAGCGCTATGATAAGTCCTCGTACCGCCACGCGGCGCGAAGGAGGATTTTATCGTGAAGGTTATTTTTGTGAACGGCAGCAGCCATGCGAACGGCACCACCATGCAGGCAGTCAAGGAGATGCAGAAGATTTTCTCTGCGGAAGGGGTGGAGACCGAGGTTGTACAGCTCGGCAATCAGCCCATACGGGACTGCATTCAGTGCGGTTATTGCGGGACGCACGATGCCTGCGTGTTTCGGGATGACGCGGTGAATCAATTTACGGCGCTCGCCAAAGAGGCCGATGGTTTCGTCTTTGCGACACCCGTTTACTATGCGCATCCGAGCGGACGCATTTTGGCCTTTCTCGACCGGGCGTTTTACTCCGTTCAGAATGTCGAGAATCCCTTTGCCTTTAAGCCCGGCGCTTCGATTGCCGTCGCGAGAAGAGGCGGCACCACGGCGTCCTTTGATGTGCTGAACAAATACTTCGGGATTTCGCAGATGCCGGTCGCAGGATCCACCTATTGGAACATCACCCACGGCCTGACCGCGGAAGATGCCGCCAAGGACCGGGAAGGCATGCAGACCATGCGGAACCTTGCCCGGAACATGGTCTGGATGATGCGAAGCTTTGCCCTCGCAAAAGAACAGGGCATACCGTACCCGGAGACCGAGGGCGAGGCAGTGACCAACTTCATCCAGCGGGAAGATTGAGCGGTATGATAGGAAAGAGCCACAAAGGTGGCTCTTTTTTTTCGTGAAGGCGTTATACTGTTATCGACAGGAAGCTATTATTAAGAGCTGTGCGCGACAAGAGAAGGGAGAGTCGGTTTCAGATATCCTTGGGTTTGCCATCAGCTGATTCAGAAAGCACGTGCCGGTGCATACGGCGCCGAGTGGCAGGATTTGGTAGAAACATATCCCGGAACCTTTCTGGATGGGCACCTCATGTTGCTTCGGTGCGAGAACTGCGGTAGCTTCGATAACGAAGCATTGCTGACAGCCTATATTCCGAAGGATGCCGAATTACAGGCAAAGCCGATTCCGGAAAAACACTGGACAGTGCCCGAGGAGGAAGGGTACGAACTCTACGGGGCTTATGAACACCGCTGCAAGGACTGCGGCGGAAAGATGCGCGCCTTATCGGAGCAAGAAATTTGGGACAATAAGGTCGAGAAGATATGCCCGCGCTGCAAGACAGCCTTAGAGCGAAACGACGTTTATCGCTGGGATTAAGCGGTATGCTACGGAGCGTAGCAAGAAAAATTTGAAATGTAAGCCCGCGTTTCTTGTGTGCCGCTGCGATTTTTTTATACTGAGGCCATCAAGACACAGGAGGTCAAAACATGACAATCGCAGAAACAATCAAAAACCTTCGAAAGACAGCGGGCATGTCCCAGGAACAGTTGGCAGAGAAGCTGCATGTTTCGAGACAGGCTGTTACCAAGTGGGAGACCGAGGGCGGCACACCGGACATCGAGAACCTTCGGGCAATCGCAGCTCTGTTTGGAATCACCGTAGACGAACTGCTTACGGGGGAGGCAAAAGCGCAAGCGACAGCGGCGCATCGCTATGAGAGCGTCACCGAATACGATATCGACGAAGTGAAACACTACGATATGAAGTTCGGCAGCGCCAAAGAAGTATTCCTTTCCGGCCATGCGGGAGAGAAACTGCGCATTCGCCTGGTCTCCGGTACTCTCGCCTCGCTGCAGAGTGATTTTAAAATCAAACTGGACGATACAAAGCGGCGACTGGATCTGGAACTTATTCGTAGAAATGGGATGAGCGAGAGCGCCTCGAAAGAGGGACTCAGCATCTATGCGGAACTCCCGGCGGCCTATCTCGGAAAAGTAGAGTGCGCGGTCAATGCAGAACTGGTGAGTCTCAGTTCGCTGGACTGCGAGCGCATTGAACTCGGCGGAAGGAACCGGAAGCTATATCTCGACGCGGTTCCCGGCACCGTGGAAATTGACGGTAACCTCGATATGGAGATTCACTGCAAAAGCCTTGCGAGCTCCTTGGAACTCAACCAGCTCTCGGCTTGCTCAAAGCTCTATGTCCCGGCGGATGCGGTCTTCACGGCAAAGGCAAAGGGCATAGGCACACGGATTTCTTATGCGCATGAGGGGAAAGCAGCAGAGCCCTTTGATACGCCCGGCGCAGAAAAGCGGATAGAGTTGAACGGGATGAAGAGTGAACTCGTGATTGGCAGAGAAGTTTGAATCAAGTGAAAAGGTAGAAGAGAAGGGCGCCGCTCCGGAGGGAGGGGCGCTCTTTGTATGTGCTTCTTTTCGATAAAGAGATTGAGCAAAAGTGAAAAAAATGAGAGAATAAAGGCAACAAAATCGCAAGGAGGTGGAACTATGGCGAATACCGTGGAAGTTTCGAGTAACATTTGGAACTGGATCAACACATCCGTGCAAGTCCCCGCTGCCGTGCGAGAGAAGTTTGAACAGTGGAGGAGCGGAGAAAAGAAGCCCACGTTCTCGCAACTTGAGGAGTTCAGCCGCAAAGTACATGTTCCGATCGGCTATTTCTTTTTGGAAAGGCAGCCGCAGGAGCAATTTAAACTGCTTGAGTTCCGTACGGTAGACAGCAGGCAATTGCAGGACCCAAGCCGTGAGTTGATTGACACGCTTCGGCAAATGGAGAGCATTCAGGAGTGGATGCGGGACGATATGGTTGCGGACGAGAACGAAGAAAACCGCTATGTCGGATCGTTGCGCGGGAAAAAGGGTATAGCGGAATTGGCTGCGTTGGTGCGGGAGTCCTTATCCTTGCCGAGCGATTGGTATGAAGCGGTAAAGTCCGTTGCAGAGTCGTTTCGACTGCTCAGAGAAGCAATCAGCAGAGTGGGCGTGTTGGTGATGATGAACGGCATTGTCGGGGCAAATACGCACAGAGCGCTCGATGTTTCGGAATTCCGTGCGTTCACGCTGATTGATGCATACGCGCCGCTCATTTTTATTAATGCCGCAGATTCGGAGAGCGGAAGAGTGTTTTCGCTTTTGCACGAGTTTGTGCACATCGGTCTCGGAACAAACAGTCTTTTTAATGCGCGGGAAGGCGAGACGGCATTTATCCGACCGGAAGAGACACTCTGCAATGCGGTTGCCGCAGAGGTCCTGGTACCGCGCCGTGCTTTTTGCAGTGCGTGGGAGAACACAGAAGGAACAATAGAGAAAAGAGTGCAGGAGCTGAGCAAGTATTTTAACTGTAGCCAGTCCGTCATTGCACGTCATGCTCTGGATGAGGCATACCTCACAGAGGAACAGTACCGAGAACTGATTGCGAAGGCGACCATGCTGGCAAAGAAAGCACGCGGTGGCGGCGGTGATTACTACAAGACACAGCTCAGTAGAATGGATCATCGTTTTTTACAGGCTTTGGATGCAAGCGTGCAGGAAGGCAAAACGCTGTATACGGAGGCATTTCGCCTGACGAATACAAATCGAGTTACCTTTGATAAGCTACTTGAGAAGGTACAAGGTGAACGCGTATGAAGCGGGAGATTTTTCTAATCGATACAAATGCGTTTATCTCACCGTACCGGACATACTATCCGTTTGATTTGGCGCCGTCTTTCTGGGTCTTCTTGGAACAATCCATGGCAACCGGGGACATTGTCTTATTGGATGTAGTTTATGATGAGGTCACCAAGGGCGATGATGATTTGAGTCAATGGCTTTCCGGTGTAGCACCGCAATGCCTTAAACGAGGACAAGCAGATATACTGGCGGTATATAAGCAAATTTTAAATGATATTCAGCAAGCCAAAACGCACACGGGACAGCCGCTTTACAATGCGAAGGCATTGAATGAATGGGCACAGAATGACATTGCGGATCCTTGGCTGGTAGCTACCGCAAAAGCTAGGGGCTATACATTGGTTAGTTTTGAAAGCCCAAGCGGTGCTCTCGGAGCGTCAACGCTTGGGCGTGTCAAGATACCGGATGAAGCAAAGAAATTCGGGGTAAAATGCTGCAATCTGTTTGAAATGATGCGGGCATTGCAATTTCAATTCAAATGAGTGAAAAAACAAAGAAGACCATCTCCGGATGGTCTTTTTTGTCTGTAAAACCCCCTTCCGCTGTGCTATGATGTATAAAATGCGTAAGAAAAACGTAAGAAATGTATTCCGTACTTGGAGAAAATGCTGTGGGGGAGTCGGGAACGTGGCGACGTCGGTAAAAGTTCTGAATAATACGACAGAGAAGCTTCTGGATGATTTGAAGGATACCATACGCAAGGGGAGCAAGGTTTCGATTGCGGAGGAGTGGAAGCATTCTGTTCGGGATTTCGAAAGTAGAATTTCGGCATAAGTCCATAAGAATGCCAAAAGTCAATTTGTAGAGAAAGCCCTATAGAGGCTTATGGTCCGATTTGTCAAAAGGGCTGAGATTGATGTGCCAATATTTTGAGAAGCAGTGGATAGAGCTAATGAAAAGTTAGTAGAGAGAAGTTACTAGGAAGAGAATTCAATTAATGGGGGAGAGAAGGGCGGAATTAAGACTGGGAAGAAGTGTGAGGGTGGGTATAATGCATACGACAGAGAGAAGCATGAAATCATATCGAGAAACACTAGATAAGTGATGAAGTAAATATTGCCATACTGGTGGGGGAGATAAAATGAGTGGAGAGAAGATAATTCAGTTTGCTAATTTCAATATTACATTTGGAGATGAAGTGGAACCGATGCTTCATCATTTTGAGGATGTTATATATCCTGCCTTGACCGCGAAATTTGTTAAGATTGAAAATCGTGACAAAGATAATGAAATACGTTATTCTTTTACGGATGTTTCAGTCAAGAACGTCTGCGGTGAATATGTTCTGGTTGGAAATGTTGTAAAAGAAATGAACTATAGTGTCAGGACGATAATGCAAGGTAGTGAGCTAATATCACATTCTGAGACTATCCCAACTGCTCCGTATTCGCGATTCATAGTATTCTTGAAGAACCATAGAATGATATTGATTAAGAATGAGAAAATCAGCCCGACTTTATCAAACTTTCAGAAAATGGTGAGGTATGCAATTACGAGGCTAACTCTAGAGCGCAATAAGGAAAAAACCGAGACCATGATTCCGAAAGCAACAGTTAATATAGTGGGGATTCCGTCAAATCAAGAGATCAATACTGTTCTTAAAAATGTCAAGAAAATAGAGTCTCTCAACATCCACTACTATCCTTTGAATAATGATATTGATTTTTGCTCGATGAGTAATGGATTCAGGGAACAAATGAAACTAGTTGGAAGTGACACATCGTATATTAGATATAACTCACCAAAATCAAAGGAAGGTGTTAAGAGTATTTTGCAGAATGTACATGGTCTTGCCAGAATTGTGTTGAAGACAATAGGCAAGGATGGTATTAAGCGCAGTATAGAGGATGAGTCTTTTTCGGCGAAACAAACAATTCCATACACCGGTAACCTAGAAGGAACAGATGATGAGAAAATTGTAAATCAAGTTATAAATAATCCTGAAATATCCATCACAAGTAAAGAAAATGAGGTGGCATATAAAAGAAATCAAGACAAACTGGAGAGGTTGGCTGAAAAATGATCATTTGGATTGATTTTGCAGATGATGGAGGAGGATATGAAAAATAATTCTCGTAGTCCACAACCAGAGAAGGAACAGCTTTATCAAGCTACCATTAATGATCTGTTGAGAGGGCAAAGTAGCATGGACTTGCTAAGGAGGGCAGTTTGTGAACTTTTGCCGGAAAACAACCTGTCATCCTGTATTTGGCTATTGTTATATGCGAGCTTAGGATACCTTATTTCTTCTAGAATAATGGAGTTGAATGATGCTAGCACGGTTGAATTGCAACTGTGTGATACGATAATGACGGTACAGTTGGCAGTGTTTTCATGTATGTTTGCAGCATATTCAATATTGCTCGCTTTTTTGAGTGATGACTATACAAAAGTGCTGGCAAAATCTCAGAGTGATTCCGGAAAGAGTTACTTGATTCGAGGGATAGAGTACTTTGAAGCAGCTCTCTTTATATTTTTTGTCGCAGTGGTATTTTCTATGGCTTATAAGGGGATTTTAGTCTGTGGTGGTGATATAAGTGCAAGTGATTTGCTCAGAGGAAGTGGCTTTACTAAAAGGGAGGCAAGAAATTTATATCAGTGCATGCTTGTGTTATACTATATGTTTTCAATCAGAACAATAGTTGAAATCAAGAGCGTTATTTATAACACCACCATGTTCTTTAGGTTTAGTCTTGTGAGTAAACTAGGGATTCTGAAGGAAGGCTCTGATGGTGAAGTGGAAGAAAACAATGGCGAACATATCGAGTGACATGTTGGTTATGTTTTAGAGTTTGGCTAATTCGAGTAAGTTTTCAGTTATTATATAGAAAAATCAAGTCAAGACTCTTGTGATTGAGATGGAAGACGTGTCTTCTAATTTTGCGAAGTGGTAATCTTGAGATTATGGTATAGGAAAGACAATATGGAATCCATTTAAATCAACTCATCATGATTTCGTTCTAAATACGCGACTTTTGTAGTTTGGGAAAAGAAAACAGAACCGGCGTGTTCGATTCGCGCCGGTTCTGTTTCATTTTCCGGTTGCAATTGCAGCCAATCAAGATGATTTTGTGAAGTCATTGGTGCTGCTGAGGGAATGAAGAAAGATAAATCCGGACGGGTCAACTTTTCCGGTGATAAAAAAGCAAATAACTTAAGTCAGACTAACATTATAAATTCGCCTCAAGCTCCTTATGATGCTTTCCCATAGGAATGACCATGGGTGCATCTGAAGTGGGATCTGTAATGACCTTGCTATCAAGCCCGTATACATCTTTTATAAGTTTTTCACTTATTACATTTTCAGGCCTTCCTTCGGCATAAAGATTCCCTGATTTGAGGGCAAATATATAGTCTGCGTATCTTACAGAGAGATTGATATCGTGCAGAACCATAATGACGGTGGTCTTCTTAGTCCTGTTTAGCTCTCCAAGCAAATCAAGAATCTCTACCTGATATGCTATGTCAAGAAATGTCGTTGGCTCATCTAAAAATAATATATCAGTCTGCTGAGCAAGTGCGAGTGCTATCCACACCCTTTGACGCTGTCCTCCGGAAAGCTCATCTACCGCTCTGTCTCGAAGCTCGGTTACACCCATAGTCTGCATAGCTTCTTCAATCGCCTTAAAGTCTTTATCATCCAATCCCCGAAATACCTTCCTGTAAGGGAAGCGCCCTCTGCTAATCAAATCGTAGACCGTTATTCCCTCAGGTACCAGTGGCGATTGCGGCATAAGGCTGATTATTTTAGATATTTCCTTAGATGAATACTCGGATACAGGTTTATTGTCCAGAAAAATATCTCCGCTCATGACTTTGTTTAATCTGCAAAAAGTCTTCAGAAGAGTGGATTTGCCACAGCCGTTTGAGCCTATGATCACGGATATTTTTCCTTCGGGTATGGTCAGATTAAGACCATTGATGATTGCCTTTCCATCATAACCAGCCACCAGGTTTTTGGCTGCTAATACGTGGTTTCCCATTAATTCACACCTCTTCTATTCATTCGAATGAGCAGATACAGCATATACGGTGCTCCTAAAAGCCCTGTGATAACACCTACAGGATAGTGGACCGGAAATGCATGAAAAGCCACCAAATCTGCTCCTAAGGTAAGTGTTGTGCCAACCAGTCCCGCAGGAATAAGACTTGATTTCCCCTTTCCTGCAAGGCTTGCGGCAATTGGGCCCGAAAGAAATGCTACAGATGCGATAGGTCCTGTGACAGAGGTTGCAAATGAAACAAGTATAACTGCACCGATTATCATTACCGAATAGGTAAATTTTGTATTCAGTCCAAGTGATACTGCGAAGTTATCTCCCAGAGGAATAATCTCCATATGTCTTGTAAGTGAAACCAACGCAACAGTGATTATCCCAACGACCAAAACAAGTGCAGGCACATCTTCCATCTGTACGCCATTTAAGCTTCCGCTCAGCCACTGCATGGTAGTCCCTGCATCGTACTCCGCAGCTTTTGCCAGTAGATAAGAAGTAACGGCTCTTAAAAGCGCTGAAATTCCTATGCCGATAAGGATCATTCTTCCATAGGTAAAATGCCCTTTAATCACTGAAAGTTTGTAAATCATGAAAGCGGTTGCAATTCCAAATAGCATCGCGAACAAGGACACTATGCTTCCTCTAAGTCCAAGCACCAGTATGAGAAAAACCGCTGCTGTGCTTGTTCCTGCGGAAATTCCGATTACATCCGGCGAAGCAAGTGGATTGTGTAACAATGTTTGAAATACATAGCCTGCCACTCCAAAGGCAAACCCGGAAAATACAGCTCCCATCATCCTCGGAAGCCTCACATTTTCTACTGCATAAGATACTCCGTCAATCGTTTCGCCAAGTAAAACCTTGATTACATCTCTTATGGGATAGGACACACTTCCAAAGCAAAGCTCACAGGCTGATAGAATAAGGATAATGCTAAGAAGGGCAAGTACAACAAGCCTCCATCGAAGAGTCCTTTTCTTATATCCTGCATTTAGCTCTGTCATAGACTCTTTACCCTCCCTTTCCGAATGGCCAGAATGAATACCGGTGCACCAAGGACAGCAGTAACTATACCCACTTCAGTCTCTCCCGGTAAGCTTATTATTCTTCCTATTATGTCTGAAATAAGCATAAGTATAGCTGAGCCTAGAAAAGAAAGAGGCAGCATTTTACTCATTTCACTTCCAAATATCAGCCTTATAATATGGGGAATGATAAGCCCTACAAAGCCTATTGGTCCTGCAAGTGCTGTAGTAGCACCGCATAGTAGTACGGATGCAAGAGCTCCTATGGTTCTTGTCATCACTACATTAGTCCCAAGGGCAGTAGCGGCTTCATCTCCCAAAGCCAGATTATTCAAATACCCTGATATAAACATTGATGTGATAAAACCCACTAGTAGGAAGGGACTAATGAGCATAATATTTTCCCAGGTTGCACTTCCTATGCTCCCTACCTGCCAGAACCTAAAAGCTTCCATTACCCTGTTATTTGGCAGCATAATGGTACTTACAAGTGAACCTAAGACTATGCTTACAGCCGAACCCGAGAGTGCCAGTTTTAGCGGGGTAGCCCCGTCTTTTCCCATACTTGCCACACTGTATACAAAAACTGCGGTGATGCCTGCTCCTGTTATGCCAAGCCAGATGTATTGATAGGCAACAGTAATATTAAAAAATGCTATACCGGCGACCACGAAGAGTGATGCGCCGGTATTTACGCCAAGTATACTTGGATCAGCAATGGGATTCCTTGTTATACTCTGCATAAGAGCCCCTGATATGCCAAGGGCTCCTCCCGCAAGTATGCCAAATACGGTTCTCGGAATTCTTTGTAATATGATAGCAGCCTCAAGGCTATCCGGATCATTTCCGAGGAGAACGTCTACAACCTTTGAAAATGCTATGTTTTTAGCACCCAGCGATATGGAAAATATTGCCATAATAGAAAGCAGAGCTAAGCATAAGATTATAGAAAGTACAAACTTTTTATTTCCCATGTTCATCGTGCCTTTTTATTTAACGACTGCATTGATTGCTTCGAGATAGTTCACAAGCTCTGCCTTGATAGAAAGCACGGAAGGATTGCAGGCCGCTGCAAGATTGCCGTTGCTGTCAAGCACCACGACCCGGCCTTCTTTGACTGCCGGAATCTTAGAGAAGATTGCGTCTTTTTGCAAGGCGACAACTGTCTTATCATCACCGTAAGTTATAATGATATCCGTATCACTGAGAGCATCAACTGCCAGTTCAGAAGATATCTGCACGTAAAATGCATTTTTATCTGTTGCCAAGGCCTCTATCTTTTCAGGAAAAGTAAAGCCTAAGTCTGTAAGGTATGCCCCTCTTGGATCTGCTGTTCTATAAACTGAAAAGCTACTGAGGTCAGCTGCATTGATATAACAAATTGCTGCACTCTTGTTCGCAAGCTTAGGATATTTTGCGAAGTTTTCTTTTATAAATGCATCTGTATCTGCAACCAGCTTCTCTCCCTCGGCTGTAAGTCCTAAAGCCTCTGCAACCTCAATGGTCTGTTCTCTCCAGGTAGTCTTCCAAGCTGTTTCTTTGAATGGAAGGGTTGGTGCTATCTCAGAGAGACGCTTATAAGCCTTTTCATCCATTCCTGAGTAAGGGGCTACTATTATATCAGGCTTGGCTGCTGCTACAGCCTCATAGTCATAGCCTTCAAGGTCGTTAAACACATTTGGATTATCAGTTCCAAGCTCCTTAAACTTCTCCTCGGTCCAAGGTAAAAGACCCTTATCGGTAACAGGTCCCCAGTTTGCCCTAGCTGTACCTACAGGAACAATTCCAAGGGCCAAAACTGCATCTGCATTATTCCAGTCAAGGGTAACAACCCTTTCAGGCTTAGCATTAATAACAGTTTCTCCATAAGCATGCTTCATTGTTATAGGAAAAGAAGCAGTGCTTACCGCACTGGAAGAAGATGTGTTTTCCGAAGACTTAGATGAAGTTGTCACACTGGCACTCTTTGCCGTGGCAGAACTTTCACTTCCTCCGTTTTTAGCGCCGCAACCTGCGACCACTGCAACTGCAAGTGCCATAGGTATTGCTGCATTCAATAGATTTTTTGCTCTCATAGCTCCCCTTTCTCGCATGCGTTTTTTACAAACGAACACCCTTCTGCTGCATCTTGGTTAAACATAACAAACCCAGCAAAAGAAATCAATATCGTTAACATACAAATATAAAAATAATCTTACCATCATTTAGTGCAATTTTTAACGGTCTTCCCCATAACTTCCGAATCTCCCAATGCCGACCGAATTTGTGTATATTGGATACCATACGAAAACTTCTAATGAAAGAGATTGCATTTCATCCACATGTTATAATGTCTTATATAGTATAGGCTTCAGAGGGTGCTTTCTTCCGGGAATGCACAACTTTCTTTGTGCCGGTTTTTTAGTTCACAAAAAAAACGAGCGTTTTCTCGCGCACTGACGAATTTAATAAATAATGACAATGAAAAGATTTTCATTACAAACACGGATAAGTACTTGCTTTTTGTTGCATTGGTGCTATCCAATGCGGTCAATGTGAATTTCAGAATGGACGCAGAGCTCAAGTGCAATATGGAAGAACTCTGCGATGATCTGGGGATGTCTATGACGACTGCTTTTACGATTTTTGCGAAGCGCATGACCAGGGAGCGGGGAATTCCGTTCGATGTCTCGGCGGATCGTTTTTATTCCGAGAGCAATATGAGATACTTGAACGGAATCGCAAACGATGTGAGGGAAGGCAGGGCGCATTTCACAGAGCACGCTCTCTTGGAGGATGAAGATAGGTGAGTTTTCTTTGGGGGGCAGAGAGTAGGCACGATGAAGATTGATGGTCTGAGTGTTGTGTAGCTCGCTATGCTATTCTGTGGTGAAAAGCAAAACACGAAGTCGTATAGAGCGCAAAGGAGGTCTCTATGGGAGTCATTTATCTCTGGAAATGTAACAAATGTCAGTATTCGTTTCAGGCTTTCTTAGGATATGGGATGAATGGTGTTTTCCCCGAAGGAGTGACGAAGGCGGCGAGAGAAGGAAAGTACGGAAAAGAACTAAAGACTTTGCTAAAGAAGTATCCGGGTGCAGTGGTGGACGGAGAAGACGTCATTGTGCAGTGTGAGCACTGTTACCGCTATGAAGTCCGTCCGCTGTTGGCCACCTATCTTCCCGAGATGGAAGGGTGTGAGATGGAGAAGTACGATTTCTTTTGGGACAGTTACGGTTGTTTGGCGGAAAGCTACCGTTTTTTTCGTGATTATGAACATCGCTGCCGCTGCGGTCATCGGATGTGGCCCATTTATGAAGAGGAATGTTTTTCGGGGCTTCCCTGCCCGTACTGCAGCGGAACCCTGACGCCCGAAGAAGCAGGCTACTGGGACTGATCCTCGTTGGAAGGAGAGAAAGCAGATGCAAATTGAAACCGAACGCCTGCTGCTGCGTCCCTTTGCGGAGGCGGACGCGGCGGATTTATACGAGTATGCCAAAGACCCGGAAGTGGGCCCTGCTGCCGGATGGCCGCCGCATGGCAGTGTCGAAGAGAGCCGAAACATCATCCGCCTGGTGCTGAGCGGTCCGGAGAGCTATGCCGTCTGCAAAAAAGAAGACGGGCGTGTCATCGGCGCGATTGCCTTGTCGATGAACGGAGATTCGAGGCTTGCGGAAGGAGAAGATGAGGGCGAGCTCGGCTACTGGATCGGGAAGCCGTTCTGGGGGCAGGGGCTTGTCACAGAGGCTTCGGAAGCCTTGCTTCGCCGTGCGTTTACGGAACTCGGCATGCGGCGCGTGTGGTGCGGTTATTACGAGGGGAATGAAAAGTCAAAGCGCGTGCAGGAGAAGCTCGGCTTCCGCCACGAGAAGACTCTGCGGGAGGTGGATGTCCCCCTTTTAAAAGAAGTGCGTACCGAGCAGCTGTCGTTACTCAGCCGGGAAGCCTGGCGACAGAAGAATGTGTGAAAAAGCGTGCTGTCTCAAACGATTGAGAGACAGCACGCTTTTTTCGTTATTCTGTGTCTGTAATGAGTTCATGCACATGGACATTCTTTCCCGCTTTCATATCGGCAATGCGGCGTTCCGACATGGAGATGTGTTCCGCGCTGTAGAAGGAACGCCTGATTAGAGTACCATCTGCGAAATGTTCGCGCATATCCGCTTGATGTCCACGTTCGAAGTAAAGTCGAGCTGCAGGTGTGCGCCGTTCGAAAAGGCGAGGAGTAGTTCGCTGTCGATGTCCAGGAGGCCTGCGGTCTCCACGCTGAAATACTGAATCTTCGAGTAGGGATAGGAGGTATAAGAAACCTTCTTGCCCGTGAGGCCCTGCACGTTTGCGACGATCAGCCGCTTATTTGTGAAGACCACCTGGTCGCGTATGGTCTGGAAGGCTTGCGTAATGTTCTCGCCCGGAATGAGAAACATAGTCAGTTCGGGGCGAATGTTGGCAACGGGAATTTCCCTCAGGTTCAATAAATTTGCATCACCGCGGATTCCGGAAGAGATGCCGGGCATAAATTTTACCTCCTGCTGTTTTGGGTTAGCATAGGACAGGCGGGGAATGGCGTCAAGCTTATTTGATTCCCATGAGCAGTGCGGAGTCGGCAATCATCATCCACCTGGCCTCGCATTTCTTGACAAAAAGCCCGTCTGCGGTGGGAATCAGGCGCACTTCCGCATACCCCTCGTCCTGCAGGCTCTTTAAAAAGGCCTGCATGTCGCCGTAGGCAGAGGGATAAAAGATGTCGTGAATCACGAAGCGACCGCCTTTTTTCAGGACACGGAGGCTCTCGCGGAGCAGGGCCTGACGGTTGCCCGGAATGTTATGGTAGACATAATTGCTGGTCACAAGGTCAAAGCTCTCGTTCGGGAAGGGGAGCTCCCGCGCATCGGCGCGGAGAAAGTGTACGTTTTTGACGCCTTCGGCGCGGGCGTTATCTTCGCATAGTTTTTGACTAAAGGAAGCGTATTCCTGCCCCCAGCGGTCCACGCCGACAAAGCTTGCCTCCGGATTTCGCTTGGCGGCGGCTATGGTGAGCGCGCCGCTGCCGCAGCCTACGTCCAGTCCCTTGCCGCCCGTGGGAAGTTTTATCCGAGAGGCGACTCCGTCTATGATGTGCTTCGCAAGTTTGCGTTTTCCGTTGTAGGAAAAGATGCGGTAGAGCATCAGCAGGTAGGCGGAACTTAAAAAGCCCACACCCGCGCCGACAAAGCTGAGTGAAGAAAGCAGGCGCAGGGCGCGGCTTTCTTTCTTTTTGCGGCAGAGGAGTCCCACGGCAAGGAAAACAGAGCTGACTCCCGCGTTGCCGTAAATAAGACCCCGCGGCATCCAGTTTTTATAATCGGCTTTCATCTTGATAACCTTCCTTTCTTGCGGCTTCGTTATGAAGCCCCCTTATTTTTTTGCGAGCACCGTGAGCCAGGGCTTGCTCTCGTGGCGAAATACCTGTACTTCCGAAAAGCCCGCGGTCCGGAGCATGGTTTCCAGTTCTTCGGCGGTGTAGCAGTGCATGCCGTCTATGATGCGCTCGTAGCGAAGGCCTTCGGCATCCGTCCCGTCTGACTCGTTGCAGATGAGGAAGCTGCCGCCGCATTTTAAGATGCGGTACACTTCGGCAAAGCACTCCGCGGGATCCGGCCAGAAATACACGGTCTCAAAGGCGGTTGCGAAATCAAAGCGGGAAGCCGCGAGGGGCAGAGACTGCACCGAAGCTTTGAGAACACGGCAGCGCCCTTTTACGATGTCGGGCTTATTATAGGCGCGGGTGCGGCAAACGGCGAGCGCGGAATAATCGACCGCGTAGAGCTTAGACATGGGATAGCGGCGCAGCAGTTCCCGCACATTGCGCCCGCCGCCGCAGCCCAGTTCCGCAATGACAAGCGGAGACAGCTCTTCAATATGCGAGAGTCCCCAGTCGGAGAGGGCTGCATGTCCCTGATTCATGGCATTTAACATGAGTTTCCCGAAAGAGCCCTCCGGCTTTCTCGTTTGCCCGAGAAAGCGTTTGAATAAGCCCATTGTTTTGTCCTTCCGTATCAAATTCGAATAAATTAAGTTAAACTAACTTTATTATAGGGCGCGCAGCTAAGGATGACAAGACAGAAGACGTCGTGAATGTTATATCCACTCTTCCGCGAGGAGAAAGTCGCGAATATTGCAGTGTTTGATGCCGTTGCGACTAAAGTCGAACTCATCGAGGGAGAGTACATATTTTGGAAAATTGTCGCGAATTTTTTCGTAGACCCCGAATTCATGCTGAACGGTCTCTTCGGAAGCGAGCAGATAGCTCACCTGAATGTATAGTTTTTGAGCTTGTTGATGACAGACAAAGTCTATCTCCTGTGTGCCTGCTTTTCCGACTGTCACCTGATAGCCGCGCCGCAGCAGTTCCAGATAGACAATGTTCTCCAGAATGAGATTGATATCGCGGAGATTTCCGCCAAAAACAGCCTCACGAATTCCGTGATCGACAATATAATATTTTTCGTTGGAACTTAGAACTTGTTTTCCCTGCAGGTCTTCGCGCTTCACCTGATAAAATAAAAAGGCTTCACAGCAGTAGCGGATATAGTTGAGAATCGTCTCCGGTGCAACAGCGCGCTTTTCGCTTTTCAGAAATTTTGAGATGGTATTCGCGGAAAATGTAGTCCCGACATTGGAAATGATATAGCTGAGAATGCGCTCCAGTAAATCGACATCGCGAATTTGATTCCGCGCCACGATATCTTTCAATTGGACGGAGTGATACAGATCGTTTAGGTACTGCTTGGACGGTGCATCCAGGAAGTGAATGTTGGCAAGGTAGGGCATACCGCCGAGCAGGAGATATTTCTGAAAGCACACGGCGACGGATGCATCCGGAGAAACCGTGCGGTACAGTTCAATAAATTCGCCGAATGAGAAGGGGTAAATGACAAATTCGGTATACCGGCCGCTCAGATAGCTGGCGAGTTCTCCGGACAGAAGTTTGGCATTGGAGCCGGTGATGTAGATATCACAGTCCAGCGTAACGCGGAGAGAGTTAATACACTTTTCCCAGTCCGCAACTTCTTGAATTTCATCGAGGAAGAGGTAGACCTTACCATTGATTTCGGAAGCCTTGCGCTGTATCTCCTCGTGCAATGCCGAAGCCGTCTGTAGCGGTGCATAGCGCAAATCCTCAAAATTATAACAGAGGAACTGGGAGCGGCGCACGCCGGAGCGGACAAGCTCCTCTTGAATCAGTTCTAACATGACGGACTTTCCTGCACGTCGCATACCGGTCATTACTTTGATGAGGTCTGTCCCGATGAAGGGGCGGATACGGCGCATATACAGTTCGCGAGGGATCATAAAGGCTCCTTTCCACTGAGAAATACAAGTTATATCTTTATTATAGTGAAATAATACTGATAATTAAAGATATAACTGAAGAAAAATGAAATCGGGTAAGCAAAAAGGTAAAGCTGAAATAAGGTGCTGCCTTTGCACTTGCGTTTGCGACTCGTGGGTCTGTTACGACTCGCTTTTTCAATTGCGACTGTTATACTAATTACAGCAGAGTTGTGTGATGATAGAGTGGGAAGGGACTTACAAGAAGCGGTCGACGCGTATGATGTTGTAAAGTTGCAATTACTTTATGGACATGGGGCTCACTACGCAGAATAAAGTCCGCATGTACCGGAACAATTTCGAAATTCCGCATTGATGGCTTGAAATGCGAGCAGGGAAACACGCATTGACAGCCTGTATGACAGCACGGCTTGCACAAGGAGTTTGATGGCAGAGAAGAAGTAAAGGGTAGGGGGAATTTGCTATGAAGCGTCCGTTTTCATTTTTAGATTCAGGCTATCTGCTGCACCGGTTTGAAGAATGGCAGGAAGAGACGAATCGCATTGTTTCGAGAAGTGACTATTTGCAGCAGGCGATTCGGGAAGCAGCGGAGCATTGCATTGCGGCCGAGATGATGGCTGTGTTACGGGATATTCCGGTAGAAGAGGTGAATCGAGATCGGCACGGAATACGAGTAAAAGTTCTGCGGGCAGGTGGTTTTACCAATTATGCGGAGCTCATGGCAGCCTCCGAACAGCAGCTTTCTTCACTGCGCGGTATCAGCGAAGAGGGAGCTGCTCTGATTAAACAGCTTGTGCGGGAGACAGCCGAACCGGTGCGAGCAAGTTCAAGACTGAAACTCAGCGCAGACCATCGAACGGATGAGACGACCCAAATTATAGAGCTGATCTATCGCTACCAAAAGTCGAAAGCGCTTAGAGAAGAACTTGCAAAACTGACAAACAGTTATGCGGCGGACGTTTCGGAGGCGAGACAAAATCTGGAGCGTGGGAACGGCTTCTTCCGGTGGTTGTTTCTGGGGAAAGAAAAGAAGCTGAAGGCAATTGATGCTTACCAGTATCTGGACGAGACTGCCAAGGGTAACTATGTCACCGAACTGACACGACTTTCTAACGAGGACAAAGTACTGGATGCGCGCATGCCAAGTGTTGCCTGGGAAGATTTCCTGCAGCATCCGATTACATATATCAATATCCTAGAAGAACTTGTCCCCGAGCTGTTGGGAAACGGAGATTCTGTCTATGGTTTGCCAGAGGAGCTGGCGAGACAGGTACAGGATGAATGCTTTTTTCCGGACGGCTTACTCTGTGATTTGAGGCGATATCAGGAGTGGGGTGTTAAGTACATTTTGCACCAGGGCAAGGTGTTGCTCGGCGACGAAATGGGTCTCGGAAAAACCATTCAGGCAATTGCGACTATGGTTTCATTGAAAAATACGGGGTCAACGCATTTTGTGGTGGTTTGTCCGGCGAGCGTCGTACTCAATTGGTGCAGAGAAGTTCAGAAATTCAGTAAATTGCGCGTTGTGAAGGTGCATGGGGCAGGGCGGCAGGCAGCGCTGGAAGACTGGATTAATAAGGGTGGCGTTGCGGTCACAACATATGAAACAACGATGCACTGGAAGCTTCCGGAAGAATTTCATTTTGCACTGCTTGTTGTCGATGAGGCGCATTACATTAAGAATTCGGAGGCAAGGCGGTCTGTGTATACCCGGGCACTCGCTAATCGGGGAGAGCGTCTGCTTTTTATGACAGGTACTGCTCTTGAGAACAATGTAGGCGAGATGATACAACTGATTTCTGTTTTACGGCCAGAGATTGCACGCAGTGTTTCAGGCATGCAAATGCTTTCTTCGGCGAAACAATTCCGAGAGACAGTCGCACCGGTCTATTATCGCAGAAAGCGGGAAGATGTGCTGACCGAACTGCCGGAGTTGATTGAGCAGGAGAGCTGGTGTCAGCTGGGACTGACCGAACGAATGATATATGAAGATGCGGTGCTCGGAAAAAATTACCATGAGGCACGTCGGGTATCCTGGAATGTAGAGAATCTGAAAGATTCCTGCAAGGCAGAACGCCTGTTGGAAATTCTGAAAAATGCTGAGGATGAGGGGCGAAAAGTTCTGGTCTTTTCGTTCTATCTCGATACGATACAAAAAATTGCACGACTCTTGGGGTCCAGATGTATGGAGCCGATTAATGGTTCCATGTCTCCGGCAAAGCGACAGGAAATCATCGATGCTTTTCACAAGGCGCCGGCGGGACAGGTGTTGCCGGCGCAGATGATTGCGGGTGGTACAGGGCTTAATATCCAGTCGGCAAGTGTTGTGGTTCTCTGTGAACCGCAGCTAAAACCTTCGATTGAGCGACAGGCGATTTCCAGGGCTTATCGCATGGGACAGGCGCGCAGGAAGCGTTTTGTCAAGTACCTTTTTATATTTATGGACGCTTTTTCTATAAAGAATTTTAACTTTTAGACAAGAAAAAAACAGTAAACCTTTTTTTGATTTACTGTTCTTGTTTTAGTTTCGTATAAATTACTATTTTTATAAATTACGCAAGTAAAATCACTCTAACCATGTAAGAACTTCTCTATGATATAGAATAAAGTAAAATACTAAGAAACTTATGATTATAGAAAATAAGTAAACATAGCGATTTTTCACTCTTCCAAAAAATAATACTCCGAAAGCAATAGTTCCTATTCCATCCATTAGTAACTGAAATAGAAAAGTATGTGTCATGTAAAATTTTATTGCTATAGCTACCGTTTCCGAAAATAATGCTCCTACAGGCAACGAATATAAAATAGAGTTATAAAATTTATCTCTATTCCAATAATAAAGTGCAAACGCTGCAATCGCACATGGTATAGACAAAATAGTAAACATTATAAATAAAGAAAAACAAAATCCATCCGAAAACATTGGAATAAACATACCAAGAATAACTTGCAATCCATAAAAGCTCAATGTCATTCCAAACATATATAAGAATGAGCTAATTCCTGCACACTTATTAGATGAACTTTTTACTACTATTACAGTATTTGAAATCATCCAAAATCCTAATAGTGTTTGAACAGAAGACCAACTCCATAAAGTATCTAATGAGCAATAATCTAATAATCGAGTAATACATCCCACCAATATTCCAATTAAATATATTTTTATATATGATTTTCTATCATCTCTTAACTCCTTTTCATTATATTTCATCTCCAAAAAATTTAGAATTACTTATAATATTATAGCATAATTGGGAATGGTTTTATAGCTCTAACTCATTCCTCTTTACCTGTGATAATCGTTTTTCGTGTCCCTCTAATTGCTCTATACAGGTCTTAACTTTTTCTGCCTGTTCAACTTCTTCTCGCATCTCCAATATTTTATTGTATAAGCTATTTTTCTCTTTCTTCAAAGTGGCAAGTTCTGATTTCCATTTGGATATATTTAAGGTCTTGCTTTCACCCAAATGCTCTTTCAGATATTTTTTGGCACTTTCAAATAAAATAATCTCTGCTGTATATTCATTGTAGAAAGTATCCTGTCTGCTTTTCTTTGTCTTGATATAGGCTTTGTAGGTGTCTTTATACTTCAAATATTTTTCTGATTGGTCTATGAGTTGTGTTTTTTCATCAATCTTCTTTTCGGTATCTTTTAAGGCTCTTGTAGTCTTATAATTCTTATCTCTAAGGATAACTATATTTTCTTTAAGCTCGGATAATGAAGTGATGTTTTTCTCTTTGAGTAGCTGATAACTTTCAATATATTTTTCTAAGTCTGTATTAATCTTATCTGTATTTTTACGGATAAGATTTTCAAAGATTGATTGCAAATTTTCTTTGAGTGGGAGGGTGGACTTTGTATTTTCGTTTTCTACTTTTTCTTCTTTTCCTATTCCTCTTATCCAATTTAACAAGGCTTTTATTCTTCTTGAAATTTCTCTTAAAATCGCATTTTGTTGTTTTATTTCTCTATTTATATTTCCTCTATCTGTGACTATGCCTTTCTTCTCCATTTGGGTTGCTGATACTCCTAAATGAATAGTCGGTATTTGCTCTATGCCTTGTCTTTGATAAGAACGATGATCTACTTTGTCCTGTATGCTGTTTTCTTCAAGATATTTGTTTGTAATGTCTGCCCATGCTTTTCGCCATTCTTCTGCTTTGTCTTGCTCGTTCCAATCTGTTGTATTTATCTTTCTTGTTTTGTAATTGCCATTTTTGAGTTTTACTTTTTCTCCGTTTTCATCAAGGATATATTCCTTTTTTGATTTCGCTCCCCATGTTTTATCTTCGTTTAGCGGTCGCATAGTTAAAAGTATATGGGCGTGTGGGTTTCCATCATTTTTATCGTGTAGGGCAATATCGGCACACATACCAACTTTCACAAAATTTTCTTTTACATATTCTCTTACAAGATTTATTTGTTTTTCTCTGCTTAATTCTTTAGGTAATGCAATTTCTATTTCTCTTGCAAGCTGTGAATTTTTACTTTTTTCTATTTTCTCCACGCTATTCCATAAGACAGAACGGTTTGAAAATTCTTCAGGTGCATTTTGCGGTAATAGAATTTCGGTATGGGCTATTCCACCTTTTCTTGTAAAGTCATGGACTACTCCGTCATATTCGTTTTTTATTTTTTCGCCACTACGATAAGCGGAAGCTGCTACTGCACTTTTGCCTTTACCTCTTGAGATAATCTTTATGCAAAGATGATATATCGCCATAAGAAAAAACCTCCTCTCTTTTTGATGTGGGCAAGGTGGCGATGATAAAGACTTACTAAAAAAATCGGATTGTTTTTATCCGATTTCTTTTGGTAAGTACATAAGGGGTAGGAAATTTATTTCCGTAGGGGAGTGTAGCTCCCCTGTATCAGCTTTAGCTGATATGCTCTCTGCAAGAGCCTTCGGAGAACGCACACACCCTTTAGGGTGTATAAGTGCGCCCTTGTAAACAAGGAACTATTCCTCTGTGTTCATTTCTTCCTCTTGATTTTCTATGTTTTCTTCTTCCGTTTGTTCTCTTTTCTCTATGATTTTTCTGATTTTTTGATTGACTGCTTCTTTGATATTTGGAAATGTAATGAGCTGATAAAATTCATCTTTGGTTAAGTTCTTGCTTTCGGTAAAGATACTTTCAAATACTGCTCCTTTTTCATAAAGCCGTCTATCTCTCTTTTTTCTCTCTTCCTGTTTCTGCTGACTAATGAGCTTTTTTCTTTTGTTTTGTAACTGCTTGATTTCTTCTTCTGCCATTAAAATTTTTTCTTCTATGTTTTTCATTTTTTCTTGCCCTTCCTTCTTGATTTTGAGCAATAAAAAACAGTAAACCGATTTGATTTACTGTTTCCATGCCATTCTTTATTTAGTTGTTAGTTATGAAAATTAGGAATTTCATGTACTTGAGAATGATTCAATCTTCATAACATAATCAAATATCTAATATCTCAATAATTTCTCCATTCTGCTGTTTCAATTCAATTTTCCGAATGATTTCTTCTCCCAAGTATTTAATAAAGTCACTTAATTCTGATGAAACTTCAAATATAATATTGTGTTTACTATCATTCTCTGGATTAAATGTTGAATTATAATTTCCTCCACTTGACCAATAATTCCAATTTACATCCGTTCTTTCGTAATAAACATAATTCTGTTTTTTTGTAACATATACCCTTTTGTTAATCAATATCTTTTCATCTTCAGACCTAAAAATATCAGAATATAATTTTAATCCCTCAAATTGCTTATATTCTTTAATTTTATTATTTGAAACATTAAGCTTTATT
>ERZ772955.706-NODE-706-length-24312-cov-34.641093_pt1 | contig 24312 bp, 19 predicted proteins | sample MGYA00511133_ERZ772955 | MGnify/ENA primary metagenome ERZ772955 (study PRJEB29015, sample SAMEA2737914) | human oral metagenome | biome: human oral; feature: human-associated habitat; material: dental | place: China | collected 2149 ... | reverse complement strand
ACAGCTAGAAGCTCGCCAGACGCGTCTAGTGCCGGGTGTTGAGGAAATCCAGGACGTCGTCGAGGATATTTTAATTGGTTCCAGATTCAAGAAAACTGCCAAGGCTTACATCATCTACCGTGACCAGCACAAAAAATTGCGTGAAATTACGTCCAATGCGCACGTCGATTTGATCGATAAATACGTTAATAACTTGGACTGGAAAGTCAAAGAAAATTCCAACATGGGCTATAGTTTGCAGGGTTTGAATAATTACGTTTCGGCGGAAATTACTAAGACCTACTGGCTGGATAAGATCTATTCGCCGAAAATCGGTCGGGCGCATAAAGAGGGTGATTTGCATATTCACGACCTTAATTTGCTGAGTGTTTACTGTGTTGGCTGGGATCTGATGGATTTACTGCGTCAAGGTTTCACTGGTGTTAAAAACAAGGTTGCCTCCAAGCCGGCTAAGCATTTCCGTTCGGCTCTCGGGCAGGTGGTCAATTTCTTCTACACTCTGCAGGGCGAGGCGGCTGGCGCTCAGGCGTTCTCTGACTTTGACACCTTACTGGCGCCGTTCATTCGCGCTGATAAGCTGAGCTATGACGAGGTCAAGCAAGCGCTGCAAGAATTCGTCTTTAACGTTAACGTGCCAACGCGCGTTGGTTTCCAGACGCCGTTTACCAACATCACGCTTGATCTGGAATGTCCGAAGCACATGGCTGGCAACCCGGTGATCATCGGCGGCGAGATGCAGGATACTAACTACGGCGATTATCAAGAAGAGATGAATATGCTTAATAAGGCGCTTCTGGAGGTGTTGTCTGAGGGCGACGCCAATGGCCGAGTCTTCACCTTCCCGATTCCGACGGTCAATATTACCAAGGATTTCAACTGGGATAATCCGGTCATTGAAAACCTTTGGGAAGCCAGCGCTAAATACGGCATTCCGTACTTCTCGAACTTCATCAATTCTGACATGGACCCAGAGGATGCGCGCTCGATGTGCTGTCGCTTGCGGATCGATAATCGCCAGCTGGAGTATCGCGGCGGCGGTTTGTTTGGCTCCAACCCGATGACCGGCTCAATTGGCGTAGTGACGATTAACTTACCGCGCTTGGCACTGAAATCAAAGAACGAGAAAGAATTTTTCAAGGGTCTGGGCGAATTGATGGATATGGCGCGCGACAGCCTGGAGACCAAACGCAAGGTGCTGGAACAGCTGACCGATTCGGATATCAGTCTGTACCCGTACACCAAGTTCTACCTGCGCGATATCAAAAAGCGTTTCAATGAGTATTGGAAGAATCACTTCTCGACCATCGGTTTGATTGGTACTAATGAAGCGGCGTTGAACCTGCTGGGCGTTGATATTGGTACTGAAAAGGGCAAGGCGTTTGCCGAGAAAACACTTGACTTCATGCGCGACCGCTTGGTGGAATATCAGAAAGAAACGGGCAATAATTACAATCTGGAGGCGACGCCAGCCGAGGGTACGACCTACCGCTTGGCGCGGCTTGACAAGGCCAGCTTCCCCGACCGAGCGCACTTTGCCAATGGTTTGGGTGCAGCGGTTAAGCATCCGTTCTATACCAACTCTAGCCACCTACCAGTCAACTACACTGACGACCTGTTTGAGCTGATGGATTTGCAGGATAATTTGCAGACTAAATACACCGGCGGCACGGTGATTCACTTCTTCCTGGGCGAGCGTATGGATGATCCGCAGACGCTGAAGAAACTGGTCAAAACGATTTGTGAAAATTACAAATTGCCGTACTTTACCTTCACGCCAAGCTTCTCGATTTGCACCAATCACGGCTATATCGTCGGAGAGCATCCAGAGTGTCCGAATTGCGGCGAAGCGACTGAGGTTTACTCGCGGGTAGTCGGTTTCTTGCGTCCGGTTGCTCAGTGGAACAATGGCAAACAAGCTGAATTTGACATGAGGGAGCATTATGACGATGCCGCCGAACATCAGCGAGCCAACGCCGTCGCTGTCCCAGCTTAAGGTGTCAATTGGCGGGATTCAGAAGCTATCGCTGGTGGACTATCCAGGGCACGTGGCGGCAGCGCTGTTTCTCTCTGGCTGTAATATGCGCTGCGGCTATTGCCATAATCCTGAACTGGTGCTGCCCGAGCGGTTAGCGCCGAGCATCCCGGTCGAGGAGGCGATGATATTCCTAAAATCGCGCATTGGTCGGCTAGACGGCGTGGTGATTTCTGGCGGTGAGCCGACGGTCAACGAAGATCTGCCCGTGCTTTGCCGGATGATTAAAAAGCTGGGTTTTGATGTCAAACTGGATACTAACGGCACGCATCCTGACATGGTGCGCGGTATGGTCGAGGAGGGGACGATTGATTTTATCGCCATGGACGTCAAGGGGCCGCTGGAAAAATACGTGGAGATTGCGGCGCGGCCGATTGATCTGGTAGCAATCAAAGACAATGTACGGCTGATGATTGATTCAGGGATTGGTCATGAATTTCGGACGACTATCGTTCGCGAGCAGCTGGAGGTAGCGGATTTTGAAAAGATTGGCGAGTTGGTTAAAGGCGCCAAGCGATTTGCCTTGCAGCATTTTCGCACCGGTACCACCATTAGCCCGAAATTTGCCAATTACCACACCTTTACTGATGAAGAGTTTAGAACTGCCCAAAAAATAATGGAAAGGTATGTCGAGGAATGCGTGATTCACTAAATGTTGAAATTGTGCGGGTGCGCCAGGAAAATCCCGAGGTAACGACGCTGTATGTTGCGCGGCCGTTTGACTTTATGGCGGGGCAATACATCACGGTGTTCATTGCGGGTAGTCAGGTGCGTGAAGGCAAGGCCTATAGCATTTCCTCGCGCCCGCATGAGGACTTGATGTCGATTACCGTGAAAGATGTTGGCGGCGAATTCTCGAGCTATTTGTGTTCGCGTCAAGTTGGCGATAGGCTGCAAATTAGCCGGGCGTACGGCGATTTCAACCCGCAAACCGAGCGGCCGCTGGTTGGCATCGCGGCGGGGTGCGGGCTGAGTCCAATTTGGAGTATTTTGGCGGACGCCAAGCAGTCGACTTTTCTCTATTTGAGTCAAAAATCGCCGGAATATATGGTGTTCTCGGAGGAGCTGTCAGCCTCATCCATCAAGGTCAACAAGTTTAGTACTCGCCAGCGGGTTGAGGAAATAGATGGTTGGCATAACGGGCGGTTTGAGGTGGCGAAGATTGTCGCTGAAACGCCGGATGACGCGCACTTTCTGGTCTGCGGCAGTTTGCCGTTCGTGCGTGACGTTTGGCAAAAATTAACCGCTGCTGGCGTCGATGAATCGCGGATTTCAACGGAGACCTTTTTTGAACGATGAATGAGGTGGTGGCGTCACCGGTTTTGGAGGAACCGCCGATAATAGGCGAGGCTGGCGGAGGGTTTAATGTATTTGCGTCGTCGATAGGCGGTTCAGCAAATGAGGATTTTTCAACGAGGATTGATAGTGAGGCAACTACCGCTGGCGCGGACGATTTTGATTTGGTGGCGGTGGCAAATGGCGAAGAAACGCTTGATACCACGATAAACAATAGTGATAATTCAAAAGAAACATCGAATTCAGTCGATCCGGCAATGTGTAAAAATTTCGGAACGATTGCCTGTGTTGGCTGCATTTTCGCGCAAGATTGCCAAAGACGTCAAGCAGAAATGATGGCATCAAACAACAAAGATCAACCTGAGCAGCTCAGTACACTAGAGCAATTGCTCCGAGAAGATAAAGCACCGGGCGAGATTGTCTGGGCGCAGTCTACGCCAGATGATGATGCTAGTAGAGAGCAGCTGCTAGCTGCCGAGGAGGAACAGTCGATAAACGATAGCTCAAGCGTATTTGAACCTGAACCTAAGCCTAAACCCGAACCCGAAGAAAAACAACCGCTATCAGACACTCAACCATCTCCTCGGCTGTCTAACAAGCAAAAGGAAGCAGCTGCGGCGCTGCCTCAGGCTACAGATGACGGCAGTGCTAATCTTGAGGCCAATTCTAATTCAGCTGCTAAAGCATCGAAAGAACCTCTTGCTCAAATCGATAGCGATAATACCGATGGGTATATCAAGCAAGATGAATTACCGCGAGCAGCAGACCGTACAGCGGATGACTCGGATAAGCTTGTTAATCGGGGGATAGTAACAGTACGCTGCGTTACCCAAACAGCTCAACGTTCAAACAAACATGTCGACCAGGAGGTGCTATCAGCTGTTAATACAACTGAACAAATCTCGTCAGTTAACACTCATCAGGCGATTAAAATTCCTGAGCCAGAGGACACTGGCAGCACTGTTGCGACAACTCGCTCTCAGAAAGAGCCAGTGATAGAAAAAGTATCAAGCACGCTAATTGATGCTAATGATACTTTAGCCGACAGCGGGACTTCTACTGCGGTCGACAGAGTAGTCAATAGGCAAGAGTCGCCAGCTCTAAAGCCAAAACCTATTAGCACAAAGAACAATCTACTTAAAAAAACTACTCCCAAAAATATTACAACTAAGCCTAAAAGTGATTCATCAACAGATTTTGAAGTCTCAGCTGAGATGTCTTTAGAGTCTCAAAAAACTCCGTCGATAGATAAGCAAAACCCGTTAGCTGACGATAAAAAGGATAATATTAGCTCTCCTTCCGCGGTTGAATCTGTTGATTATTCCAGAAAAACTCTACCAGAAACTCGATCGGTAAACGCTGTACAAAATACATCAGATGGAGAGGATTCAGCCGTGAAGCTTGTCGAGAAGGAAAGTGCGCCGTCAAAAAAAGCAGTTGTTAAAAATCCTAATATACATTACAGCGATAGTGTGTTTAATCAGATAGAGCAGGTAGAAACGGTTGCGAATACTCCTGCTGTAAAATTGCCTGCAGAAACCGCCAGCTGGGCTAGCGAAAATGAAATCTTTGTAGTTGACCGGGAAGAAAGTTTTGCTAATAACCATAGAGACGAGTCTATGCAGCGTGAGGCAGTATTAATAGATAGCGATAATGACTTGCCGACTTTACTACAGAACGAACTAACGCCAAAAGTTGATATTGAGCAAGACTTGGAGCAGAAAAATACTACTGAGATAAATATTCAATTGCAGTCTGACCAGTCCTCTGGGCTATTGCCAAAATTGGATGAGATGGTAAATTCAGTGTTGCCACCGAGCAGGTCTTTAAATTATGAACTATTACCTAAACTGGATGAGACGTCAAGCGGCTTGCAAGAGCATGACGAGAGACAAATCTCTGAACTATGGCCTAAGCCGGATGAGGCGTCAAATCGATTGATTGATCAAGCGGACTTTGAAGACGACAAACCAGTTCGTCAAAAAGCTCAGCAAACAAGAATGACACAGCCAAACGAAAACGACACAATATACGTTGATTTGAGGAATGTGCGCACTAGCAGCGAAGCGGTTAGTTTGCATAGCCAGCCAGCTGCGGACTATACGAATCAAATAGAAATGAACGATGATAATGACAATGACCTGGATTGCCAGCTAAATGATAATAGCGGCAGCCAGGCGGAAAAACTACATAAGGTTACTTTTGCTCATCCCTTAGCGGCGTTATGGACTGATGACAGCCGGCTAAATCCAGAAAATAATAAAATCTCAAATGGTAGCAGTACCAGCGTTACTTCGTGGCTGACAAAATTGGTTGGTGCAGTAGCAGTTTATGTGGCCTGCAGTAGGCGAGAAAGTACGCTTGGTGTTTCTAATTAGACATTGTAAAAACCTTAAGTTATAATAAATATATGTCCTGTGATGGTACGCCACCAGTGAATACACCAACTATTTTGAATTTTAGCGCCCCTTAGGCGCTTTTTAATTGCGAGGAGGTATAGTATGAGTAGCAATAAAAAGGTTAACCTCAAAAAAGTGATATTATCTGCAGCTATTATCCTGCTGACTTTAGCAGGAGTGTTGGTTTATGCGTTGTCTTGGCAAGGTGATACGAAGGACATTGAGGCGGTGGCGGATAGTTTTAAGCCGTTAGATGGTTGGCAAGAGGCGGAGCGTGAGGTTGTGACGCCAAAAATAATATGTTTGATGGGAAATTGTCCAGAAGTTTATAAGTCGTGGAAGTATAAAAAATCTGTAGATTATGACGATATTAAAAAATTTGCTGGTTACGATGAGCTGTTAGACGTAGACGATAGGTGCAAAAACAACAATCTTAATGTCTGTGAATTTAGCGGAAAAAGAAATGGATACCAGTATAGAATACATGTTTCGCGTCGTGACAACGTGACAAACGTAGGGTTAAACGTAAGGAAAGGGGGTTTTGTTGATAATGTCAACTAACTATATACTTTAATACTTAAGATTACTTCAAATTGTGGGAGCGGAAGTTTTATGAATAAGCAAATTGCAATAATTTACGTACTCATAGCGTCTATGATTCTTAATGTGTTTGTATCTAATTTTGATGCTTTAGCAGCGAATGTTGACAATAAATGCACGCTAGTTACGGGTGTATTTGCTAGAGGGTCTGGTCAAAAGGTTGGTCAAGACAGAAATGAAACCTCACGTTTTAGGAATCAGCTGCTATCTAGAATTGGCGACGAATCTAAGTTAAACTCCTACGAACTTGGCAGTGAAAGCTATGGCGGCAATCAATATCCAGCGGTTGATGTCAGCAATGTCTGGAACGGTAATGCTATTGGCGCCAAGCTTAGTGGTGGTATGGGAAACACTTACGGCAAAAGCGTGAAAGAAGGTGTCGCAGAATTGCGCGCTTATCTAGATGCTCGCCATCGAAAATGTCCTAACGAATTTTTCATTCTGGGCGGTATTTCACAGGGTGCGCGGGTAGTTGGCCAAGCATTGCCTGGCATATCATCTGGCGTCAAAGACAAAATAGTCTTTAATATGTTATTCGGTGATCCTAAATTATATTTGCCAGAGGGCGAAGGGATATTTCCGCCAGCTTGTCGTAACGAGAACTTATCAGCTTATCGGCGAGAAATTGCTAATTGCCATGTTGATAATGGTGCACTCGGTGCCCGAAAACCGTTTCTGCCGAACGAAGATAACTCAAAAACCGGATTATGGTGTCTAGCTAACGATTATGTTTGTGGCAGTTCAAAATTTGTTTGGGACGTTGAGGGTCATGGTAAGTACGCCAATTCCAATGGGCCGATTGACGACGGTGTTCGCGAGGCGGCTAATAGGCTAAAAAATGCCGCCAAACTTGCTTCTCAAAATGACCCAGGAATTAACGATAAACCGCTAAATAACAATATGGGAACGGCTGGAACTGACGTGGTGTTTGTCTTGGATACAACTGGGTCTATGATGTCTTATATTGATCAGATGAAAACGTTTATTAGAAATTATAGTTCGAAAATTAAAGAAATAAATGGACGAGTTGGATTAGTTGTTTATCGCGATGCAGGCGACGAATACACTGCTAAAAAATTATCTGATTTGCAGACAGATACCGCAGACTTGCTTAATAAACTAGAAAGCGTATCTGCTGATGGCGGCGGCGATGGTCCAGAGGCAGCTCTGCATGCTAGTATGGTGGCTATGAATGAAATGAAGTGGCAAAAAGGCGCGACAAAAGCGATTATTTTGTTGACTGATGCCGGCTATCATGAGCCAGATAAGGTTGATGGTTCGACGCTGGCGGCTGTGGCTAAGCGTTCGTTGGAGATAGATCCAGTCAATATTTATCCAGTTGTAGAAAAACACCTGGAAGGTTCGTATGAGGATATGGCCAGCCAGACCACTGGCCAAGTAATTGTTAGCGGTGGTGAAAATGACACCATTGCTGCGCTAAGTAAAGCCTTAACTAAAATTAAGAATCGTCCGAACGCCAAACTGAAAATTGGCGAATATTATGCGGAGGTTGGACAGAAGATTACCTTTGATGCCGGTGATTCGTACGTAGTTGATGGTAGTATCACAAAGTACGAGTGGGATTTTGATGGTGATGGTAAGATCGATCAAACGACAACAAGTCCGGTTGCCAGCCATGTCTATAATGAAAAGTTTGATGGCATCATGCAAGTGCGAATGAGTGCTGATAACGACACAGTATCAAACATATCGGCACCTGTTAAAGTTGGCATAAAGCCCAATCTGCCTGTTGGTCCTGGAGCGCCTCAGGTTTCGGCAAAAATTATTGAGCGAAATGGCAATAAGGCGACGATTCGGCTAAATTGGCAGCCAGTTGACGAATTGTCCTCGCGCTGGCTGATTCGTCTGGATGACAATAATCTTGGTTGGGCTGTTGGCGAGCAGCGACAACTTGATATTACCGATGTAGACGTATCGACGAGCAGAAAAGTCACGGTGACAGGCATCAAAGCTGACGGTTACGCCGGCAAGTCTGCAACCATACAAGTTGATAACGAGATGCCTGCGCCTAACCCTGAAGGGTCAACCTCTCGGCCATGTCCTTATAAAATTAGAGTAGGTTTATTTACGATAGCCTGCCGTTACCAAAAGGTAACGTTTGGCGGCTGGTCATTTTATTGGATGGTTTGGTATATCGTTAGAAGTTAAGTATGTGTAGATAAGTAATAATTTCATTAGCATAGTATAATTTTATATATGAAGCTGTCTGATCGTCATCCCAATGACCGTCCCCGCGAGAAACTAGCGCGTTACGGTACGGCGCGGTTGAGCGACTTGGAATTGTTGATGGCGATTATTGGCAGCGGTAATGCTCGGGCCGATGTCGGTAAAATTGCGCGCGAGGTGCTGAAAATTTTACGTCAAAAGGGCGGCGATATTTTGTATGATGATCTACGTAGCGTGGTTGGTCTAGGCGAAGCGAAAATCCCGGTGATTGTGGCGAGTTTGGAGCTAGCGAGGCGGTACTTGCTGGACAGCGACCAGCCAATCATCGACAGCCCAGAAAAGGCCGTCGAGCTGCTAACCGACATTCGCGACAAAAAGCAGGAATATTTTGTCTGCCTGACGCTGGACGGTGCGAATCGTTTGATCGCCAAGCGGGTGGTGACCATCGGCACGCTAACTGCCAGCCTGGTACACCCGCGCGAGGTCTTCGCCGATACCATCGCCGACCGCGCCGCCAGCATCATCGTGGCGCATAATCATCCGAGCGGGAGTTTGGAGGCGAGTCAAGCAGACCGAGAGGTAACGAACCGCTTGCGGCAGGCAGGCGAATTATTGGGGATTAGTTTGGTTGATCATATAATTATCACGAAAGATAATTTTCAAAGCATAATTTGATTTTATTGATATAAAACCTCTGTCAAACATAGTATAATATTCCTATGACATCGGGGGACAATCTTAAAGAACAAGAACGTACTAAGCTTCACAATACTATTTGGAAAATTGCTAACGAATTACGCGGATCGGTCGATGGTTGGGACTTTAAGGCGTATGTGCTAGGTTTCTTATTCTATCGGTTTATATCGGAGAATTTAGCTAATTATATAAATGCCGAAGAGCGCAAAACTGGCGTGGCCGATTTTAATTACGCTGAAATTAGCGATGATCAGGCGGAGTTTGGTCGTGAGGAAACAGTAAACGACAAAGGATTTTATATTTTACCAAGCGAGCTGTTTGAAAATGTCCGCAAGCGCGCCAAAAATGATGAAAATTTGAACGAAACGCTCAGTAAAGTATTCCGTAACATTGAGCAATCAGCTAAGGGTTTTGATAGCGAGGATGATTTTCGCGGGCTGTTTGATGACTTGGACGCCAATAGCAATAAACTTGGCACGACCGTTACCAGACGCAATGAACGGTTGGTGAAATTGATGAACGCCATCGGTGAATTAGAGCTTGGTAAGTTTGAGGACAATACGATTGACGCTTTTGGCGACGCATACGAGTATCTGATGACCATGTATGCCGGTAACGCTGGTAAATCTGGGGGCGAATTCTTCACGCCGCAAGAAGTGAGCGAACTTTTGGCAAAAATTACTGTTGTCGGCAAAACCTCGGTGAATAAAGTATATGATCCAGCGGCAGGCTCCGGTTCGTTGTTGTTGAAATTTGCGAAAGTTCTGGGTAAGGATAATGTCAGACAAGGCTTTTACGGGCAAGAGATTAACATTACGACTTATAATCTTTGCCGTATCAACATGTTCCTGCATGATATTAATTATGAAAAGTTTAATATTGCACATGGTGATACGCTGAAAGATCCGAAACACTGGGATGACGAGCCGTTTGATGCGATTGTCTCAAATCCGCCATATAGTATCAAGTGGGACGGTGACAGTAATCCGACGCTCATCAATGACCCTCGCTTTAGTCCAGCTGGAGTGTTGGCGCCGCGCAGTAAGGCTGATTTGGCATTCACAATGCATATGTTGAGCTGGCTCAGCGAGAGCGGCACGGCGGCGATTGTTGAATTTCCTGGCGCACTATATCGTGGCGGTGCTGAGGCGAAGATTCGTAAATATCTGGTAGAAAGCAATTATGTTGATGCCGTTATCCAATTGCCGCCAGATCTATTCTTTGGTACGACAATTAGCACCTGTATCCTTGTTTTGAAAAAGAGCCGGGCGACAAATGATATATTGTTTATCGATGCCAGTGCCGAGTTTGTGCGCAAGGGTAATAAAAATAAGCTGAGCGAGGAAAATCGGCAGAAAATATTGGATAGTTTTACTGACCGGCAAAACATCGACTACTTTGCGAAAGTCGCTACTTACGAAGATGTCGTCGCCAATGATTACAACCTATCAGTTAGCTCCTATGTTGAAGCTGAAGATACACAAGAAGTTATTGATATTACTGAGCTCAATGCTGACATCGCAAAGATCGTGGCTCGTCAGTCGGAGTTGCGCACAGAGATCGATGCGATAGTTGCGGACCTCGAAAGGGACAGTGATAATGCGAGATAACGGCAATGTTATTGTTTACGTTGATGATAACGGTAAGCCACAAGTTGATGTACGATTTCAGGATGCGACGGTTTGGCTGACGCAAGCGCAGTTGGTTGATCTGTATCAATCAAGTAAAGCGAATGTTAGTGAACATATAAAAAATATTTTTGATGAGGGCGAGCTTGATAAAAAATCAGTTGTTCGGAAATTCCGAACAACTGCCTCCGATGGTAAGAATTATGAAGTAAATTATTATAATCTCGACATGATTATCTCGCTTGGCTACCGCATCAAGTCGAATATCGCCACCAAGTTTCGTATCTGGGCGACCGATCGTTTGCGAGAATATATCATTAAAAGCCTCAAGTTTTTGAGTGATTTTATAATGATTCTAGGTCGTGTAATCAATATGTTCGTATTGACATTTGTATACACGTTTGTTAGTATAATAAGTGCATCACCCCGTGTTGGATTTTCCTCAGCGGGGCTTTTTGTTATAGCGGAGGGGTATAATGTCTAGAAATCTACGTAGTAATCAAAAGAAAGTATTTATAGATGGTGAAAATTTTCGCCAAAGGGTAGTTGAATTGTTATGTAATCAGGATGCTATCGAAGATAAAAACATAAACTTTTCACTAGACGTACGCGGTTTAATTGAGGACGTTTTAGGGATTAACGGCGTTGAAATCAATTACTATGCATCAGAAATCAAAACACCAAAGGGCTATACACCGTCCGCAAGGATTCAAAGGCAGGTGGATGGGATCAAGGAAAATTCGCGTCGCTGGGTTGCGATGTTGAAAAGACAGGGTATTAATTATATCAAAGCCGGCAATCTGAAGGTAAAGGAAGGTAAGGAATGTAATCATTGCCATAAAACCCAAGAGATTTTGCAGGAGAAGGGTGTTGATGTCCGTATGGCTTTAGATATGCTTGAAATAGCATATAAAACGAAGAATGTAGACATTGTGTCTGTTAGCTCTGACACCGACCTCTGTCCAAGTTATCATAAGATCAGAAAACGCAAGCGTAAAACAACCTATATTTGTTTTTCAGACAGTGTTAACCGTGCAGTTGCTGCGGCAACAGATGAGACCATCACTATTACACCACAGAAAGTCATGAGCTATTTTCAGGAAGAATTGGCATGAAAAGTATTCAAATAGAAATAAAAAATGGTTACGGTATTGTTGATTTTAAGCATAAATTCGAATATAAAGATGGTACAACTGGAGGTTGTTGTAACTTTTATGGTCTATATGCTCAAAATGGCACCATGAAATCATCATTTGCGAAGACGCTCTCTAATTATAGCAAAGGAGAGGCAGTTGCGGATGAGATTTATCAGGTATCTGGTAGTTGTACTGTTTCTGGAATAGAACCAGAAAATATACTTTCATATCCTAGTTATGATGGACGAGTCTACCTATCTGAAAATGCTACGTATCTTGTTGCCAATCAGGAGGCTAAGGAGGTTTATGCTGAGGCATCGAAAGATGTCATTAAAGCATTTAATAAGCTAAAATCTAAAATATCAGAGGTAACAAAAACGAAAGACGGCGATGGCGCAACTGTCATTGAAGATTATTATCGCAGATTCATTACCAAAGAGCAGGTGGCTAGCATTACGTTGCCTGCAGTCATTACATTGTTAAAAGCAAACCTTCCTGAAATTAAAAAAGGTAAAATACAATTCTGTGACGTTTCTTTAAACATGTTTAATAGTTCTAATTTTAAGAAATTTATAACTAAGAAAGAATATCGTGGGCTTTTTGATAGATTAGTAAAAGCTTATGACGAAATGTGTGCATCTCCTACATATTATAGAGAAGGGTTTGATTCAAGTAGCGCTCATAAGTTGATAAAAGCGCTTGAGAAGTCAAAGTATTTTAACGCAAAACATGAAGTTGTGCTCAAAGATGGCGAAGACAAGAGGACAAAGAATATAAACAATAAAGAAGAGTTAGAGAATTATCTCAAAACAGATTTTGATCGGATAATCGAAAAATACCCCGACCTCGGAGATGCTCTTAAAAAACTTATAGAAGATTTTTCAGTTGGCACAAATGGCGAAGCCCGACGAATTATTGAAGATAAGTCACGCAGAGATATATTGCTATTTATGGGCGACGAGGATCGATTTTATAAAAATATGTGGTTTGGTTATCTAAGTGGGTGCATTGAAGAGATCGAGAATTTACTAAAAGTCAATGATGAATCAAAATCAAAGATTGAAGAAGCCTTGAAAAATGCAGACAATGCCGATACAGATTGGCAGGATGTCATCGATATCTTTAATGATCGATTTAGTTCGCTGCCGTATAGGATAGATATTGCAAATAAAAAGGATGCGATAGTAGAAGACTTGATATCGCCAATTTTTGAGTTTAAGTTTAGAAATCCACGTAACCCTAGTATGCCGTATAAGGAGCGTCCAGATAATTCGGGTCAATTAAGTATGCTTGGCAGAGTTTTAAGTAATGGTGAGCGTAAAGCACTTTATCTGTTAAATATAATTTTTGATGTAAAAAAGAAGCTCAAGGATGGAGCGGACACTTTACTTGTTTTGGATGACGTTGTGGAATCTTTTGACTATAGAAATAAGTATGCGTTCTTTGAATATCTACAGGAATTAGCATCTCAAAATAGCCAACTGTATATTATCTCGCTAACTCATAATTTTGACTTCTTCAGACTTGTATATGAAAAGCTGTATCCAAAAAACAAGGAACAGTTTAGGCTGGTTATCTCAGATGAGAAAAATAATCTTAGTGCTGAAGAAATGTTTGATCCTCGTGTTTTTGGAAATTATAAAAAAGATGCCACTACAGATAAGTCTGCCTGGGTAACAATGATACCGTTTGCCAGAAACATCGTAGAGTTTCAGCACGGCAAAAGTCACGATGACTATAAAGAGCTGACCAAGGCTCTTCATACTATAAATAATGACGTGACCATAGAAGATATTCAGCAATACTTACAGTCCATAATCTCAGTTGCTGATACGCCATTTAATAGATCGCTAAGTATCTATGAAGCTATCATTATGCATGCTAAAGAAGTAGCAGCTGCCACATCCGATGGTTTTAGCCTAAAAGATAATTTGGTGTTGGCTATTGGTACGCGCCTGTGTATTGAGCGATATATTATTAGTAAGATATCAGAAGAAGACTACAGGAATGCTGTAAGTAAAGAGCGCGACCTAACTCGTAAGCTACTGATACTTTATAGTAATAACTGCTCGGATCCAAATAAGCAAACTTATCTAAAAATGTTTAATAAAGCTGCGGCTATTGTTGATGGCACCATACACATTAACTCATTTATGTACGAACCTTTGGTCGACGTCGGCACGTGGGAGATGAAAAAGATGTTTAATGAAATATGCAACAAGACTAATCCTTTAGGAGAGTTATGAGTAAAATTGATGATTTGATTCAAGAGCTGTGTCCGAAGGAGGTTGAATTTAAGCGGCTTGGAGAGATTTGCGAAATTAAAACTGGTGCCGGTGTTACAAGAAAGGATATAGTGGAAGAGGGTTTATTTCCAATTATTTCCGGAGGTATATATCCTTTAGGTATGTATGATAGGTCGAATCGTAAGGCTAAAACTGTTACCATAGCTAGGGCTGGTAGTGCGGGATACGTTGATTTTATTGATAGAGATTTTTATTTAAATGACAAATGTTTTTCCGTGATACCTTTTGAATCATATCAAGACAATATAAATAGTCGGTTTTTATATTTTGCGTTGAAAAATATAGAACAAAGTATCATAGATATGAAGAGCGCTGGTAGTGTTCCAACCGTCAATACTCAGAAAGTTTCAAAAATAAAAATCCCCGTTCCGCCTCTTGAGGTTCAAAAAGAGATTGTGCGTGTGCTAGACTCGTTTACAGAGCTAGAAGCAGAGCTAGAAGCAGAGCTAGAAGCAAGAAAGAAGCAGTATGAATACTATCGGAATACACTCTTGACGTTTGAGGATGATAAAAATATCACATGGGTAGAGTTGGGTGAGGTCACTAAGTACGAACAGCCAACCAAATATATTGTGCGGTCTAGTGATTATAATGATAATTTTTCAATACCTGTTTTGACTGCTGGTAAGACGTTTATACTTGGATATACTGATGAATCAAGCGGTATTTACAATGCCTCTGTTCATCCTGTGATTATATTTGATGATTTTACTACGGCTAATAAATTGGTAGATTTCGATTTTAAGGTTAAATCATCAGCTATGAAAATAATTACCTCACTAGATGAGGGTACTGCACTACTTAAGTATATTTATCATTGGCTGAATACATTACCAAGCGGACTTGTGGAAGGCGATCATAAGCGCCAATGGATAAGTTCTTGGTCAAAGAAAAAGATTCCAATCCCACCTCTCGAAAAGCAAAAGAAAATCGTCTCCATACTAGATAAATTCGAAAAACTTACCAACGACATTTCCGTTGGTTTGCCAGCGGAGATTGAAGCCCGCCGCAAGCAATACGAATACTATCGCAATAAACTATTAACCTTCAAAGAGTTGGAGTGTTCAAGATGAAATATGATGTGATTGCTGAAAATAGCGACAGCACCGTCGTCAGCGACTACGTTTCGCCATACCAGCGGGCGACGAGCTACCAGAGTGAGGCGGAATTAGAGCAGGAGTTAATCAAGCAATTGCAGGCGCAGGCGTATGAGTATTTGCCGATTAAGAGTGAGGCTGATTTGATACAGAATCTGCGCACGCAGTTGGAGAAGTTGAATGATTACACATTTACTGACGCTGAATGGAAGCGATTCTTCGCAGAACGGATCGCGAATGGTAATGAAAATATCGCTGATAAGACCTTTAAAATTCAAGAAGATCACATTCAACTCCTAAAGTGTGATAACGGAGAAGAACGTAACATCTACTTGTTAGACAAGACGAATATACACAGGAATTACCTGCAGGCAATTAATCAATACGAGGTGTCGGGTGCGCGGGATAATCGCTATGATGTGACGCTACTGGTGAATGGTTTGCCGCTGGTGCATATCGAGCTAAAAAGGCGTGGTGTACCCCTGCAGGAAGCTTTCAACCAGATTAATCGCTACCAGCGGGATAGTTTTTGGGCAGGTAGTGGGCTATTTGAATATGTGCAGCTGTTTGTGATTAGTAACGGCACTCATACGAAATATTACAGCAATACGACGCGCTGGCAACATATCAATGAGGCGGGTAAGTCGGATTCGCATCGCAGTAAAAAGACCAGCAATAGCTTTGAATTTACCAGCTGGTGGGCGGACGCCAATAATCGCCCGATCACCGATTTGATAGATTTTACGGCGACCTTTTTGTCCAAGCATACACTATTGAACGTGCTGACGAAGTACTGCGTGTTTACCAGTGATAAATTATTGCTGGTGATGCGTCCGTACCAGATCGTGGCGACTGAGCGTATCTTGAATCGCATTCAGATTGCCACAAATTACAAAAAGCTCGGTACGATTGAGGCTGGCGGTTATGTTTGGCATACGACAGGCAGCGGTAAGACATTGACTAGTTTTAAGACGGCTCAGCTGGCAAGCAAGCTCGACTATATTGATAAAGTACTTTTTGTGGTTGACCGCAAAGACCTCGACTACCAGACCATGAAAGAGTACGACAAGTTCCAGGAAGGCGCGGCGAATAGCAATACCAGCACCCGGGTTTTGACGAGGCAATTGGGCGATCCAAACGCTAAGATTATCATTACTACTATCCAAAAACTCGACACATTTATCAAGCGCAATCAGGGCCACAAGGCTTTTGATGATCATATGGTTATCATCTTTGACGAGTGCCACCGTTCGCAATTTGGCGATATGCACCATGCTATCACCAAGAGCTTTCGTAATTATCATCTGTTTGGTTTTACCGGTACGCCGATATTTGCTGATAATGCGTCCAGCGGCGGACGGGTTGATCTACGGACAACCGAGCAGGCGTTTGGCGATAAACTGCATACCTACACGATAGTTGATGCGATTACTGATAAGAATGTGCTGCCGTTTCGAATCGACTACATTCGGACAATTCGCGAGGCAGACGAGGTCGATGATCAGCAGAAGGTGCGCGACATCGACCGAGAGCGAGCATTGAACGCCCCAGAGCGTATTAGCAATGTCGTGCGATATATTCGTGAGCATTTTGATCAAAAAACCATGCGCAATGCCAAATCGTACGCATTTACGCGGCTGATGAATGTACATGAAGTTGCGTCGGCGCGAAATAGAGCGGCAGTTGAAGAGGCAAAAGATAAAATTCGGCTGAGCGGATTTAATTCAATCTTTGCGGTGAGTTCAATTGATACAGCAAAACTTTATTACAACGAGTTTAAGTGTCAGCAAGCTGAGCTTCCTGAAGTTAAACGCCTGAAAATCGCTACGATTTATAGCTACGGAGCCAACGATCCTGACCTGGAAATGGATGGCATGGATGATGAAAATTCGGAGAATACCGACGGACTGGATGTTTCGTCGCGTGATTTTCTGGAGGGCGTAATTCGTGATTATAATGCAACGTTTGGTACGAATTATGATACCAGTGCCGAGCGGTTTCAGAATTATTACAAAGATGTCAGCCTACGGATGAAGAATCGAGAGATTGATTTGTTGATCGTGGTAAATATGTTTTTGACGGGCTTTGATGCCACGACGTTGAATACGTTGTGGGTTGATAAAAACTTGCGAATGCATGGACTGATTCAGGCGTATTCTCGGACGAATCGCATCCTCAACTCAATTAAAACCTATGGAAATATTGTGACATTTCGCAATTTGGAGAAAGCGACTAATGAGGCTTTAGTCCTCTTTGGCGATAAAAATGCGAAGGGTGTTGTGTTGCTGCGCCCTTTCCGGGATTATTATGAGGGCTATGAAGATGCTGGAAAGAAAACGCCAGGCTATGTTGATTTGATCACGGAGCTACAAAATAAATTTCCAGTGGGTGAGGCAATTGCTAGCGAGCAGGAACAAAAAGAATTTGTGAAGCTGTATGGCGCAGTTCTGAGAGTAAAAAATATTTTGTCGAGCTTTGATGAGTTTATTGGACAAGAAATTTTGAGCGAGCGGGATGTGCAAGATTATCATAGTATGTACATCGATCTCTATAATGAACTGCGGCCGAAATCTGATGAGAACAAGGAGAATATCAATGATGATTTGGTGTTTGAGATGGAGCTTATCAAGCAGGTTGAGATAAATATAGATTATATTCTGGAGTTGATTCGGCAGTATCATGATAGCCATTTGAATAATAAAGAGATTTTAGTCGATATTGATAAAGCGGTTAACTCATCTATGGAATTGCGTAATAAAAAGGATTTGATCGAGCAGTTTATCGCCTCGCTCACGGTTGATAGCTCGGTTGATGGTGATTGGCAGGAGTTTGTGAAGTCAAAGAGAATTAAAGAATTGAATAAAATCATTGATGATGAAAAATTAGATAAAAAAGCGACGTATACATTTGTAGAAAATGCTTTTCGCGACGGATATATACAATCAACTGGCACGGGACTATCAGGGATACTACCACCAATATCGCGATTTTCACCTGATGGGGAGCGCAGTAAAAAACGTGAAACAGTGCTGGAAAAGCTGAGGAATTTCTTTGATCGCTTCTTTGATATTTCGAGCGGGAAGTTGTAGGCGCTGGCTATAATGTTAAGATAGTTTTGTCTAATAGCTAGCGTCTTGTGCCTGGTAGTTTTTTGAAGGCATATACATATGTTGTAGTGCGGTCTCCGCCGCCAGTCCCGCCGTCGAAGCCGTAGTTTAATAACATTTGTTCTGCAGACCGTGCATGTTCAGCATTGATAGCTTCTCTGTATATAAAACAACCATTCACAGAATGGTCTTCAAAAAGTCGTTTTTGTATGTCTGAAGCAATACCTACGTACCAATTTTCTAAATAGTCACCCTTAAAATTTGTTGCAATCCAATCAGTAATTATTTTGTATATTTCAATGTTACTATATCTCATAATATAACCTTTCTTTTAACTTTAGTAACTTTGCGTCGCCATTACCCTCCATATTGCGACTGGTTGATTTTTATGTTTGTGGCTACTCGCAGGTAACACAAATCCGAACCCATTACGAGTCGACAGTATAAATCGACTTCCACCCTGCATAAAAGTGTTCATTATTAAGAATAAGGCACGGTACTATCTTTGTCAAGTCTACCCGAAAAATTATTGATATTTATGTAATGGGTGTTGTATAATAAAACACATGCACCACATTCAAAAGAAATTATTAGAACTAGCAAAGACTAATAACTTGGCAGAATGTACATTGCGCAGAACAGCTGAACTCATTGGCGATCCAGATATGAGTCCTGGTCAGATTCAGCATCATCTATTGCAGCTTGAAAAACGTAACCTGCTTTTTATAAATAGGAAGAATAAAACCCAGCGGCTGGAATCGCCAGTAGAGGACGATAGGTTCGTTTTGGTGCCGATCGTTGGCTCGGCAAGTTGTGGTCCGGCACTCAATTATGCCGAGGAATACAACGAGGGTCTCTTGAGAATATCCAAGCAATTGCTTGGTAAGCAGTCAAAATTTCATGATGAACACAGATACATAGCAGTGAAAGCTGATGGTGAATCCATGAATAATGCTCGTATCGGCAAGTCAAAACAACCGATAAACAACGGTGATTTTGTTCTCGTAGATGTTACGCAAAATTGTGCTGAGGACGGGGATTATGTTTTGTCTATTATTGGCGGCATGGCTAATATAAAGTGCCTTAAAAAACATGAGGAATACATATCGTTAGAATCTGAATCTCTTACCCCTGAGAGGTTTCCGCCTATTATTGTCGATCAGTCAGAGAATTGTATGATTAATGGCAGAGTGATTGCTGTCTATAAAAATACGAGTGGTTAAAGCGAGCCTGCTTGTCGTTGCAGGGGTAATTAATGGAAAGGATTGTAAATATGCGCCAAATAAAATGTCCGAATTGTGGTCAAGTATTTGAAATAGACCAAGCAAGTTACGCTGATATTGTTAAACAGGTTCGCGACCATGAATTTACACGCGAGATTACCGAGCGCGAGAATTTATTGCGCACAGATAAAGAAAACGCCGTACAATTAGCAGAGCAGAAGACTCGTAGCGAGCTTCAAAAACTACTGTCTGAAAAAGAAGCTGAGTTAGCAAGCTTGCAAGCGGAGAATAAAGCAGAAGCTGCTCGAATTAACTCTGAGAAGCAATCAGAAATATCATCGCTGAAGTCTGAACTAGAGAAAGCACAAGGTGATAAAGAGCTAGCTCTAGAGCGGTTACGCTCAGAAGCTGATAAAGAGTTAGCGCAAACTAAGTCGCAGAGTGATCAAACAATTGCGGACTTAAACGCGAAAATTAAGGCTTTTGAGACTGAGAAAGATTTGGAGGTTAACCGGGCGGTTAGCGCTGTTGAGCGTGAGCGCGATAATTTCAAGCTGCAGCTAGCCGCTAAAGAGAATGAGCGCCAGCTTGTTGAGTCAAATTTGAAAGAAAAATATACAGCAGAGCTAAAAGCAAAAGATGAGCAGATTGCGTATTACAAAGATTTTAAGGCTCGTTTGTCAACCAAAATGCTGGGCGAGACGCTTGAGCAACACTGTGAGACTGAATTTAATAAACTGCGCGCTACAGCCTTTCCGCGCGCATATTTTGAGAAGGATAACGACTCTCGTACTGGCAGTAAAGGCGATTATATTTTCCGAGAAAACGATGAGTCTGGCAATGAGATTATCTCCATTATGTTTGAAATGAAAAACGAGAGTGATCAGACTGCCACCAAAAAACATAACGAGGACTTTCTTAAGGAGCTGGATAAAGATCGTCGCGAGAAGAACTGTGAATATGCAATCTTAGTGTCGTTACTTGAGGCGGATAGCGAGCTATATAATGTCGGTATCGTTGACGTGTCGCACCGCTATCCAAAAATGTTCGTGATTCGACCGCAATTTTTTATACAGATAATTATGCTGCTGCGCAATGCAGCGCTTAATGCTCTGAAATATAAATCAGAATTGGCATTGGTGCGGGCGCAAAATCTGGATATTACGCATTTTGAAGAGGATATGGAGAAATTTAAGGCTGGTTTCGCACGCAACTATGACTTGGCAAGCCGTAAGTTTACTGATGCAATTGATGGTATAGATAAGACCATTAAGCAACTAGAGAAAACTAAGCAGGCACTGCTATCGTCTGAAAGTAATCTTCGTTTAGCTAATGATAAGGCTCAAGGCTTAACGATTAAAAAACTTACCCGCAATAACCCAACGATGGCGGCGAAGTTTGAAGAAGCGAGAAAAAAAGAGGAGAACTAATGGATACGACCGCGCAGGTGTATCGGTCAGGCGAGCCTCATACAAAATCGCTCTGCGCCCGCTGTTCCGGTTGCCTAAGTGCTTACAAGTGGTTTCCTGAGCGGCGGATTGAGGAGTGGCGCGATTATATCGCTCGGGCGGTGTATGGTGCTCCGATTACGCATGACAAAAACAGTAATAAATATGCGATTATCAGTAACATCGCGTATAATTTGCAATATCTGGATTATTTGAATCAGAATATTAAGGAGCAGTTTTTATCCCGCGTGTTGCTGGCACAGACTTTTAAGACGTTTGCGATTACAGCGACGCAAGTGGTTGAAGGTTTGCTATATCTGAAGATTATGAACAGTCCGTACGCGCTGCCGTCGCATGAAAAGATAAGTTTGACTGGCATGATTGAACTGGCGTGGCAGAAAAAACTGGTTATCACCGATAAAGATATGTATATTAACATGAATCGCCTGAAGAAGCGGCGCAATAAAATTCATCTGCACGCCGTGCTTGATATTTCTGATGCCGATTATGCCATGTTCGGGCGGCTGGGTTATTTGAACGATACCAAGATTATTGTCCGCCGGTTTTTGCAAAGGTTTTTTGAAATTGATGAAGCGACGCGCCGAGAGATATTTTCATTTTTGGAGGATACACCGGACACCAACCATACGGTCGATAAATACGATCACGATTATCAAGACACTTTCCCGAGTGGCGTAAAAATATTTAAGGAGGACGTATGAATAAAACCGACAGCTCTATCGCGGCTGCTCGCGCCATCATTCGTATTGGTGATGCTGCCAGAAATGTGAATGATTATAGTTTGCTGGGCGCGCTGCATGAGATGGTGGAGCAATTGTCACAGCATGGCATTAAAGACACTGACGTTGATATGGATTTGCTGTTGGAATATGTCGAGGCAGCGGACGGTTGCGATTATTGCCGAGAGGGCTATGGTAAGCCGAGCTTTGAGGAATTAACAACGAAAATCAATCAGCAGCTAGCGCGTCGCGGCCAGGCGCAGGTGGAGGCGAGCGATCAGTCAGTGTTGAAGTTTGAGCCGCTGGTTCATTTGGTGACAGCGGCGTATGCTAAAAACGAAGATGGCGTGACATCGGGTTTGTCGATAGCACTGGTTGTCAATCAGGACGGTTCGGTAGATCTGCCGCGCGACCATTTTTTGAATGCGGAATTGCTGGATTACTTTGATGAAAATCACCCAGTCAATTGGCATTCGGTCGAGCGTGATTTGCCGTCAAAGTTGCACGGTTACCATTTGGTGGCAGGTTCAGTAGAAGTGCAGGAGATTTTACCGCGGGAGTTGGAGGCGATGTCGTTTTAGGGTTATTATGATAAATTAAGTAGAGAAATGACTGCGGAAAGTATTGCACCAATATCTATAGCTATAGCAGGAGGATTTCTTATTGAGGCGTTTTTTCAGCTGGTGAAATATAAAGACTCTCTTAATAGCAATAACCCTATATCGTATGTATCTTTCGTATCTAACTATCTATCGGTTCGGCAATTTGTTAGTTACGGACGCAGGAAATGGCTCAATTATTTTCTATTTCGAACGCTTCCGGTGGCTATTATAGTTCTTCTGGTGGTATCTATAGAGCAACGTTATTTTAGGGTGAGTGAGCCTTGTATTTTTGCACTTATATCAACAATAACTTCACTAATTTTTAGAGATTCTCTGGGGGTATTTAAAAAGAAAAAGTTTATTAGCGAGAGATTGATTCATATTACCAATGTTTTATTGGTAATTTTCACTGGGATTTCCATAGGACTTATAAGTAATGCGGTCAATTTGTCAATTATTGCGCCAAGTAGTATCGCTAATTTGTTAGATAATTTATGGTCAAGTATGATTGTAGCTATGCTGGTTCTTTTTTATTTTCGTGTAACCAATATGGGCAGTAGTCATAATGTTGCAGAAGATGAAAATAATATAGCCTTTATTAACTATGTTGTCAGAGCACTTGGCGACATCTATGATAATTACCATGAATCTATAGATTTATTTTGCAAAGACGAGTCATGTAATAAGCTTCTTCTGTATTCTATATTAGTATATGAGGACATGAATAGACCACGATTAATTCGAAAAATAGAAAACACCATAGTTACACTATTCAAGTGTGAACTTACGGTTGGTATTGCACAAGTTAAATCAAAAAAACTACTCACTGACGTTGAGAGCATTAAGATTGCCGCTAGAATATTAAGAAGTACAAATGATTGTGATGTGTATGATAATGCGGAAATAAAAAGGGTTGTTGGAGTTTATAATTCAGGAAAAACATACGCTCAGACTATAGTTGAAATTATAAATATTATTCGTCAAGATTCTAGGATAGAAGACGTTAATAAGTTATATCAATAAATGGTAAAAATTAATTAATAGTACTAACCTTAATCAGAGTTGATTGAAGTATGAAAATCTCCGTCCACATCAAACCCAACTCCCGCCACCGCGAAGAAATCGTTACGAACGATGATGGCTCGTTGACGATTTACACAAAGACTCCAGCCATTGAAGGACGGGCGAATTTGGCGGCGGTAAAATTACTGGCAAAACATTTTGGTGTATCCTCGTCAAAGGTAAAATTACTACGCGGCGCGGCTTCGAAATATAAGATGTTTGAGGTAGATAAAACAGAATAGCCGCTGCAACGAGCATCTGCAACATCTAGCTACATTTTACGGATACCCAGCTCCCGCCGCCATATTGCCGAGTAGTCCCTGTACCGTCACAAACGAATACCCCTGCTGCTTCAGCGCGCTGAGAATGCACGGTACAGCATTGACTGAGGTTTGGTGAATGTCGTGCATCAAGATGATGGCTCCAGGACGAGCGCCAGCGACGGCGCGTGAACAAACAATTTGGCTATTCCGATCAGCCCAGTCGCGGGTGTCGACCGACCACAAGATTGACGACATACCGCGCAGGCGAAGCTGCTCCAAGACGACGCCGTTAACCGCGCCGTAGGGCGGGCGCAAAATAGCCGGTGTGACGCCGGTGGCTTGCTTGATGGCGTCGTTGGTGCGATCAATTTCGCCGGCAATTTGGTCAACCGGCAGCTTGGGTAACTCTGGGTGCGACCACGAATGATTGCCTAGTTGGTGGCCGCGCGCATGGATGCTGCGTACGACGTTGGCTTGGCTGGAGACTTTG
>ERZ772955.705-NODE-705-length-24356-cov-20.379984_pt1 | contig 24356 bp, 20 predicted proteins | sample MGYA00511133_ERZ772955 | MGnify/ENA primary metagenome ERZ772955 (study PRJEB29015, sample SAMEA2737914) | human oral metagenome | biome: human oral; feature: human-associated habitat; material: dental | place: China | collected 2149 ... | reverse complement strand
CAAATAAGCTAGTATCCGTTATAATAGATACTAGCTTATTCTTTTAAGAAAGGAATTATTATGACTCGCATCCATATTAACGCATCCACGCCGTATGACGTCATCATCGAGGAAGACTCTTTACAACGCATCAGCGATTATATAAAACCGTTAAAATCAAATTGCCGTGTTATCATCGTCAGCGACAGTAATGTAGCACCGCACTATTTGGACTCTGTGAAAGCTAATATGGAACATGCCGGTTATACTGTTTGTGACTATGTGTTCCCTGCTGGTGAAAGCTCCAAAAACGCACATCAACTCATTGATTTAGTGGAATATATGGCGGCTCAATCATTAACTCGTAAAGACCTTCTCATTGCCCTTGGGGGCGGTGTAGTAGGTGATATGGCGGGCTTCGCAGCAGCTACATACCTACGTGGTATCGACTATGTACAGGTTCCTACCTCTCTATTAGCTGCCGTAGACTCCTCTGTAGGCGGTAAAACAGCAGTTAATCTTGAATCCGGTAAAAACCTGTGGGGAGCTTTCAAGCAGCCTATCCTCGTTCTCTGTGATCCTACTACACTCAATACATTGCCAGACATGGAATGGAAAAATGGATGTGGCGAAATTATCAAATACGGATTCCTCGATGTACCAGGCTTATTAACCCAACTCGAAAACAAACCGTTAATAAAACATCGTGATAGCGTTAGTGGCGTAATTGCTCGCTGTGTTCAAGCAAAAGCAGATATCGTAGAGCAAGATGAACGCGAATCTGGTGTTCGTGCCCTCTTAAACTTAGGTCATACCTTTGGTCATGGCATCGAAAAGGCAAGCCATTTTGAGGTTCATCATGGTTATGCTGTAGCGATTGGCATGGTCCTCATGGCGCAAGGCGCTGTGAAACATGGAGAATTAGATGCAGAGGCGTTAGAAAAATTAAAGGCTCTCATCGAAGCACACGATTTGCCAACCACAACGACCATAACAAAAGAAGAGATTTTAGCAGCTGCTAAACACGATAAAAAAAGCGAAGGGGCTACCATTAAAATTATAGTTCCTACTCGCTATGGCCACAGCGAACTCAAAGTGGTAACACACGAAGAACTTGCCACCTATTTAGACTAAGACGTAAAAGGAGATTTCTATGCATTCTGTAACGAACGCCATACCTACTGGGACTATCGCGTCCATTCCCGCAAAGGCTCATGCGCATCGCGCGTTAATTTGCGCCGCCCTTGCTAGCTCACCGTCTACTATATTACTGAGCCGCACCTCTAAGGATATCGATGCTACTATGGACTCCTTGCGTGGCTTAGGTGCTCACGTAGTATATGAAAATAAAGTTGTTACCGTTACTCCTGGCCCTACGCCAACGAAGGGCGACGTAGTACCTCATGAATCGGGTACTACATTGCGCCTTTTATTGCCTGTAGCAGCGTCCATTTGTAACAATGTAGATGTAGATGCAAAAGGTCGCTTACCAGACCGCCCGCTAGAACCTATGCTCAGCGAAATGAAAGCTCATGGCGTAATATTCTCTCAAGATAAACCACCATTCACTATGACAGGTCGTCTTCAAGGCGGTAATTTCTCCATGGTCGGTGATGTGAGCAGCCAATTCTTCTCCGGATTATTGTTGGCAGCTCCTCAAATCGGCTTATCTACCATCACGTCTACTACCCCACTACAATCTGGTGATTATGTGACATTAACGACGGAAACCATGCGTGATTTTGGCGTGGAGGTAGAGCATACCTTGCCAGACACAAACATCAATGAAGCTTTCACAGTTCCATTTGGTGCATCCTTCATAGGTCGCGATAATTACCAAATTGAAGGTGACTGGTCTAACGCAGCAATCTGGATGATTGCAGCCGGTATGACTGGAAAACCAATTACGATTACTGGTATGAACAAAAATTCTGTACAAGCGGACCGCCGCATCATGCAAGTTATGATTGATGCCGGTTGTGATGTTGTTTGGGATGGTATGAATGTAACTGTCACAGGTCGCGCCTCTAAACCTATTCATGCAAACCTCGAGCAAATGCCTGATATGTTACCTGTTATGGCAGCCCTCGCCTGCTCTATTTCTGGTGAAAGCTCCTTTGTTAAAGGTGCTCGCCTACGTTTGAAAGAATCTGATCGTCTCGTAGCCGTTGCCAATCTCGTAAGAGACTTGGGCGGTACAGTTCACGAAGATGGTGATGACCTATATATCATCGGTAATGGTATACTTAAAGGTGGACAAGGTGATTGCGTAAATGACCATCGCCTCGTCATGGCCGGTACATTGATGGCCCTCATCAGTGAAAGCCCCGTTACGCTAAAAGATAGCGAAGCTATCACAAAATCCTATCCAGATTTCTTCGAGGACTGGAACTTATTAGGAGGTGATGCTCATGGCATCTAATTTCGGTAAAACTATACAAGTATCTACCTTTGGCGCCTCTCATGGATATGCTATTGGAGGCATCGTAGAAGGTCTACCATGTGGTCACACAATCGACACCAATGAATTACAAGCGTTCTTAAATCGTCGTGCGCCAGGACAAAATCAATTAACAACACAACGTAAGGAAGCCGATGTGCCTGAATTTTTAGCAGGTATAGTGGACGGCATGCTCAGTGGCTCTCCATTGGCATTTATGATTCGCAATACATCACAGCACTCTAGCGATTACAATAACCTTCGCGATATTCCTCGCCCATCTCATGCGGACTTTACGGCTCGTATGCGCTACGGTGACAAGGTAGATATGCGCGGTGGCGGCCACTTCTCCGCTCGTCTAACAGCTCCACTCTGCGTAGCTGGTGGTATTGCTATCCAACTATTACGGGAAAAAGGCATCGAAATTCACGGCCATTTAAAACAAGTGGGAACGATTCAAGATGCTCCTATCAACATGGTTCACCCAGATATGAAAGCATTAGCTAACATCGCTACAGAGCCAATTGCTATGGTTGATTCAGAAAAGCGCACCGAAGTAGAAAATCTTGTTATGAACCTCAAAAAAGATGGGGACTCTACAGGTGGTATAGTTGAAGTTGTTGCTACAGGTCTACCAATTGGTCTTGGCAACCCAAACTTTGACGGTATTGAAAACCGCTTAGCTCGCGTAATCTTTGGGGTGCCCGCCATTAAAGGCGTATCCTTTGGCGGTGGCTTTGATATGTGTGCACAACTTGGTTCCGAAGTGAATGATGCTTTCACCATGGACGGCGACAAGATTACAACCACAACTAATAATAGCGGTGGTATTCAAGGTGGTATAACTAACGGCTTGCCCCTCGTTATGCAAGTAGGCATCAAGCCAACACCATCCATTTATAAAGAACAACATTCTGTGTCACTTTCACAAAAAGAGGACACATTGCTCACAATCCAAGGTCGTCACGACCCATGCGTAGCGCTTCGTGCAGTACCTGTAATCGAAGCTGTTACGGCCCTTGTTATTCTTGATTTCTTAGGAGATATTGACCATGAACTTAGATGAAGTACGCGTTAAAATTAACGATATAAACGACCAAATGCTCTCCCTCTTCAAAGAGCGCATGGAACTCTCTAAGGACGTTGCGGCGGCGAAAAAAGAAATGAACAAGGCTATTTACGATGCCAAACGGGAACGAGATATCCTCGACAAAGTAACTCGAGATGCAGGCCCGGACCTCGATCTATATGCGCGCCGTTTCTTCGAAGCATTATTTAGCTTGAGCCGTACCTATCAGTCTGAACAATTATTCCAAGATAATGAGTTCACAGTAAAAATGAAAAAAGCCATTGAGCAATCCCCTACCTTGCCTCCGCAACGAGGCAGCGTAGCTTGTGCTGGCGTGTTCGGCAGCAATGCGCAAGTGGCATGCGATAAATTATTGCCCCTCAGCCAAATTCACTATGTAACAGGCTTCCGTGCTGTATTCGACGCTGTAGAGTCTGGAGAATGTCAATTCGGCGTATTACCTATCGAAAATAGCTCTAATGGTTCTGTAAAAGAAGTGTATGACCTTCTAGAAGAACGTAAATGCTATATCGTGCGCGGTACGCGCCTTTGGATTTCTCACGATTTACTCGTGAAAAAAGGAACTAAATTAGAAGATATTCATACCATCATCTCTCATCCCCAAGCATTGGGCCAATGCAGCCACTTCTTAGAAAAATTAGAAGGCGTAGAGTTGCGTTCCTTCGATAACACGGCTCGTGCGGCACAACTCGTAGCAGCCAGTGACGATCCAGGTGTAGCCGCTATTGCAGCACCTCAATGTGCAGACTTGTATAACTTGTCTCCTTTGATGCGCAATATCCAAAATAGCGATAATAACTATACGCGCTTTATCTGCATCAGCAAGGACTTCCATGTGTACCCAGGGGCTAATAAAATCTCTGTGGTAACGACAGCAAGCCATGCTCCAGGTGGTCTTGGAACATTACTTACCAAGTTTGCTAATATCGGCGTAAACCTTACAAAACTTGAGTCTCGCCCTATCGTAGGCCACAACTTTGAGTTCTTGTTCTACCTCGATTTAGAAGCATCCTTAGCAGATCCAAAAGTATTATCCGTTCTAGCAGAGCTTCATACATCACAAGATAAGTTCCGCTTACTTGGTAATTACCCTGAAAATTAATAAATAATTGACCTAGGAGGTCCTATGAAATTTGGTTTACTTGGCCGTACGTTAGGCCATAGCTTCTCCCCTCGCATTCACAGTGCATTAGGGAATACAAATTATGAATTATTTGAACGAGAACCAAGCCAATTACAAGAGTTCTTTGATGATCCTGAACTACAAGGTATCAACATTACTATTCCTTACAAGGTAAATGCCCTTGAAGCTTGCGAGGTTGTAGATCCTCGTGCTGAACGCATTGGTTGTGTGAATACGATGGTTCGCAAAGATGGTAAATGGCACGGGTATAATACAGACTACGATGGTTTCGTGTTCACTCTACAACATGCTAACATTGATGTATCTGGCAAAGAATGTATTATTCTTGGCGATGGCGCTTCCTCCGCTACCGTTCACATAGCTCTTGAAGACTTAGGAGCTAAGAACATAGTTCATCTCTCTCGTAAGACGGCACCATTCTATGGTGATGCGCCTAATTACTACGAAACAGCACAGATTATTATTAACTGCACACCTATCGGTATGTATCCTCATAATCCAGCTAACCTTATCGATATTACACAATTCTCCAAATTAGAAGGCGTTGTAGACCTCATCTATAATCCACGCCGTACGATTTTGCTTTTACAAGCAGAAATGATGGAAATTCCTCATTGTGATGGCTTGCCATTCCTCGTGGCTCAAGGCGTTGAGGCAGCTAAACATTTCCAAGGTGAAAGCTTTGGTACAAAGGAAATTGAGCAAATCTTACGAGATATGCGCTGTGAAAAGGAAAATATTATCCTCATCGGCATGCCTGGCGTAGGAAAAACTACAGTCGGTAAAGCGCTCGGTGAAGAAATGGGCCGTACCTGCGTTGATGTGGATCATGAGTTAGAAAAAGAAATTGGAGACATTTCCACATACATTACAGAACAAGGGGAACCAGCCTTCCGTGAAAAAGAAGCTGAAATGATTGCAAAACTCGGCACACAAACAGGCCTCGTCATCTCCACTGGTGGCGGCTGCGTAACAGTACCTAAAAACTACGCACACCTACGCCAAAATGGTCGTATTTACCAATTAACACAACCAGTAGAAAACCTATCTACCTCCGGTCGTGTTCTCTCTAGTGGTGGCATCGAACGCTTACGCGAACTAGAAGCAACGCGTACACCAATGTATGAAAGCTTTGCGCAATGCATCGTAGAACATAATCGCAATGCACCAGAAACAGTGTCTGCTATCCTAGAAGATTTCGAAGCAAACTTATTATAAACTATATAAAAAAGTCGGCTCTCGCCGACTTTTTTTAATGTACTTTTACGCATTTATGTTGCTGTTCATCAAATACACCATCTACATCAAGAGTATCTAAGATACGTTTTAGTTCATGTACATCGATTTGACCTGGTGCCGATGCTTTGCCCGCTGAAGCAAAGGTCATAGCATTGCCAAATAGAGCTCCTGCAGCGCGTGTAACAGCACCTAGTGGACCCATAGCCATCGTAATGATTGGGTCAGATGGATACAAGGCTTTAACTTCAGCCGTTGCTTCAAGAAGTGTTAATACATCACCTGTTGTATGAGGCATAACGGCTATCTTTGGCACATCCGCTAAAAATCCTTTCATTTGAATGAGTCGATTTACAATAACATCTCTACTTGGTGTACCATTAAAATCATGATTGCTCATGACGATTGTTACACCATGAACCTTGGCGAATTCTATGGTTTTGACCATTCTATCTTGATCAAAGAATAACTCAATATCAATAGCATCTATCAAGCCCGTGGGGATAAGGCGTTCTAACATTGTAAAGTAATCTTGTGAGGAGATAGATTTCTCGCCTCCCTCACCCTTCGTGCGCCACGTAAACAGCAGCCCACGACCTTTTAATTGAGGTTTCATGAGCATCAATAGTTCAATAATAGCATCAATGGAATGAGCTCGTTCGTAATAGTCAATGCGTAGCTCCACCACATCACAAGGTGTATTGCATGCCACCGCAGTAGCATCTAGAATTTCTTTTACCGTTGTGCCCACAATAGGCACGCATATCTTTGTACCCTTTTCTCCAAGTACAGTTTGACCGATACGAACCATAACAACTCCTTTGCATCTCATACGAAACAAATGATTCCCTTAATACTATCTATGACTCATCATAGTGCTATTCATGTTTTTTAGATAATTTTCTTGACTGAAAGCCCATATATAACAATAACAATCCAGTAATACTGAATACGTAGGATATGCCCACATATGTCGATACAATACTAGCAAATACAGGACCTACCATAGAACCAAATTGTTGAGCTGTCGTCGTCATACCAAACATACGACCTCTAAAGCTTGGATCTGTATTAAGGGTTACTGCTGCACTCAAGGATGGGTTAATCCCTACAATACATGAACCAATTAGAACCTGTAAAACACCAAACCACCATATACCCACTGGTAAGCTTTGCAGCAATAGAACGATACCACTACCCATCATACAGTAGGAAATGGTCTTAAAATAACCACGATGTTCACCAAGGCGAACCCATAGATTAGTCGTTAAGGAGCCTGCTAAACCGCCGATACTTAGGATAGTACCTGAAATAATGGCGGCCCCTTCCATGGTGCCTTGCATATCACCCACATAAAGGGCCAAGATAGGCTGTAGCATCATGATAACACATTGCATGAAGAAAAAAATCCCAAGCAATCGTACTAGTACAGGTTGTTGTTGAACGGCCTTAAAGTCTTCACGTAAAGATGTAGATTTAGTAGGTTGAGCCGGCTGTTCTTTTCCATCAGTACCTGAAGCATGTAATTTTGGTTCTTTTACAAAGAACAATACAGCCAATGTCGCAATAAGTACAGCAACACCAGATACATAGAATACAGGACGCATCCCTACTACACTTTCAACAGCACCACCTAAAAATGGACCAATGACATTCCCCAAGATAAGCCCCGTCTGGAAGATACCTAGAGCTCGACCAACCTGTTTCTCATCGACACTGAGGGATACCATAGTCATTGCCGCGGGATAGAATCCATTGGCAAATCCAACGAGCGCACGCCCCATGAGTAATTGATATTGGTCTGTAACTAAACCAATTAATACATAACAGACAGCAATGCCAAAGCCAGCGCGCAAGGCCATCCGTTTTTTCCCTTTATTATCCGCGATTTTCCCCCAAATCGGAGCCATAATGCCCGCAATGAGGAATGTAATCCCAAAAACAAGACCCGACCAAAGGGCTACATCGGTTTTCGGGACACCTAATTCCAAGAGATATATAGGCAAAAAAGGAATAATCATGGTGTAACATATAGCTAATACAGTCATGGCAGCCGTAATAATCCATACATTTCTCATGCCACCGCGAGTATCGTCTGCGATTGTACTCATCTTTCGCCTTCTTTCCACATATAAAAGTGTATAAACATATGCTTTTACAAAATTATATAAAGAAGAGTCGCATATAAAACGCGACTCTCTCAATTATTCCGCTGGAAACTTGTGGTCCATTACATCTTGCAATGAAACGCGCTCCATAACATGGCGGAACTCATCTTGTAAATACTGCCATAGTGGAGCAGTCAAACAATCATTAAACATAGGACACGGCTCTACGTCATCCTCTAAACAGGATACGAGAGCAATGGAGTCCTCTGCAGCATATAAGATTTCATATACATTATATTCAGCAGGATCTTTAACCAATCGATATCCACCGTATTTACCACGCCCACTTTTTACGAGACCCGCAGCGGATAAACGAGATACAATTCCTTCTAAGTATTTATCTGAAAACCCTTGGCGTTCTGCGATTTCACGGATTGGTACATTTTTCTCCGTTCCGTGTTCTGCAATATCCGCAAGGATTCGCAAGGCATACCGCCCTTTTGTAGATATTTTCATAAGTTAACCTCTAAGTCATTCACAATATATGTATAGTATAACATAAATTCATACAAAAAATGGTGGGAAATATGATACACTATAAGTATATCGAAATATTTTTATTTGATATGATTTATAATTTCATACAGGGAGGATTTATCTAATGTTAGATAAACTATTTAAACTCAATGAACGAGGTACCTCCGTTAAAACCGAGATTTTAGCGGGTATTACCACGTTTATCACGATGGCGTACATCCTATTTTTGGCGCCAAACATCTTGAGTCTTGCTGGCATGGACAAGGATGCCGTCCTCATCGCTACAGCTTTAGGTGGTGGCCTCGTAACGATTGCTATGGGTTTATTTGTTAACTATCCAATCGCACTGGCTCCAGGGGTTGGCCTCTTAGCCTTTTATTCCTTTACCGTAGTTCTCGGTATGGGCGTATCATGGCAAACGGCACTAGGTGCGGTGTTCATTTCTGGCCTCGTATTCCTCGTCTTAACGCTGACATCGATACGACAAATGATCGTTGTAGGTATACCGGCTTCTATGAAAGTCGCTATTACCGTTGGTATTGGGCTATTTATCTCCATTATTGGTTTAAAACTATCCGGTTTGATGGCGATTTCCATCAGTTTGTCTCCTAACACCTTAGGCCAAGTTGTACAAACACATGGCAATCTAGTACCTCCAGCATCTGAAGCATTGTTAACACTAGGTAACTTGCACAGTGGCGAAACATTGTTAGCCCTATTCAGCCTCATCTTTACCGCTCTATTGATGGCTCGTAAGATTCAAGGTTCACTCTTGATTGGCGTGTTGGTAACAACAATTGTGTCCTATGTAACGGGACTATCTACAATGCCTGAGAACTTCACAGTATTGGCAGTGCCTGACTTCTCAAAAGCCGCATTTCTTCAATTAGATATTCCTAGTGCGCTCCACATGGGCTTGATTACGATTATCTTCTCCTTCACCTTCGTAGAATTGTTCGACTCTATGGGTACTTTAATCGGTACTGCTACAGAGGCGAAAATTGCGGATCCTAAATCTGGTAAATTCCCAGGTCTTGGTAAAGCGATGACTGTTGATGCTATCGGCGTTAGTGCTGGCGCATTACTCGGTACATCTACGATTACTGCTTTTGTTGAAAGTGCAGCAGGTGTAGGTGCTGGTGGCCGTACAGGCTTAACAGCTGTCACAACAGGCGTATTATTCCTAATCTGCTTATTCTTGGCTCCATTGGTATCCTTGGTACCAAATGCAGCCACATCTCCTGTTCTTATCATCGTTGGTGCCCTCATGTTAGGTGCCATTCGCAATATCGACTTCGATGATTGGACAGAAGGATTTCCTGCATTCCTCGTTATCGTTTTGATGCCGTTCACATACAGCATCGCTAATGGTATCTCTGCAGGTCTTATTGCATACCCTCTACTCAAAATTATTGCAGGTCGTGCAAAAGAGGTTAACTGGATTATGTACGTATTAGCGGTACTCGTTATCATCCGTTACGTATTCTTCTAATTAATACCTAAAATAACCTATCTCCAAAGATATTAGTAAAATATCTAAGAGATAGGTTATTTTTATTTTCTTCATATTCCCTCCTATTATAAAAATTTATAATATAGTTCTCACATATAATGATATATTTTCTTATTTATATCAAAATCAAGCTACCGTTTCTGTAGCTCTAGCTACTTCATAAAACTTTTATCTTTCCATTTTTGAATGCATATTAATAGGTCAACAATGTCTCTAAGACTTACGAGTTCGATATATAAAAAAGACATCCTAGTAAGCTCTATATCATAATAAAGTTCAATAGGATGTCGAATCATTATTTAGTTAAGAGAGGCATAATAATATCTTTCTCAAGTTGTCTTCGTCTCTTTGCGGAATAGTTTAACACTTTAATTTGAACTACACCTACAGAGTTTACCATGGCTTCGGTAAAAGTAAATTCCCGATTTGTTTGATGGTTCATCAACACTTGTAGACCATGAGCCTTTTCATCAATATTCTCTAGATAAGTAGCCTCTCCTTGGCCCATCACACTGGAATAAACTGAACTATATGCACAAGGAATATTACCACCTGAAACAAGGGCTTCATCACTGCCATCAATTTCGATAAATACATGAGGATTTGCTTTAATCAAGTCAAACTTCTTTCCCTCATGATGCCCATGCACATAGATATAAAGCACCTCCTCTATAAATTCAAAACCAAAATGTAAGGGTACTACGTAAGGGTAGTCACCATCCATCATGCCTAGGTGAATGATGCGAGTGCTATTTAAAATGCCCTTAATTTCTTCTATATCTGTAACTCTTCGGTCTTGTCGTCTCATAATAACCTCCACGACTTTACGTAAAAGATAATCTATCAATTATTATAGCAAATTATGAAAACCTTTTAACGTATAGTATGCTTTTAAAAGTATGAATACGCTTTCTTTTATTCGTATGTTAATAATACTATTTACAGGATATGTCCACTACAAAAATACATTTGACTTTTTATAATAGATACTGTATTATAAGAAAATAGTTTTATATATTCTATAGATTATGAAAGTTATGGTCATCCATGGCTTTTTGTATTTATAGGTAGTTTGTAGAAAAGAGGTCTTTACTATGTCTGATACGAATCAGTTAGAGCGGGGCCTTAAGAATCGCCACGTACAATTACTCGCCATCGGCGGTGCCATTGGTACAGGCTTATTCTTAGGTTCCGGTCGGGCTATCCATTTGGCAGGTCCATCCATTCTTTTTGCTTATCTCATTACTGGTCTTATATGTTTCTTTGTAATGAGAGCGTTAGGGGAATTATTATTATCTAATCTTAATCATCATTCCTTTATCGATTTTGTAGAGGATTATCTAGGTGATCGCGCTGCGTTCATCACAGGGTGGACATATTGGTTCTGTTGGCTATCACTAGCCATGGCCGATTTAACGGCCGTCGGACTGTATATGCAATACTGGATACCATGGCTTCCTCAATGGGTACCAGCCCTCGTCGTCTTAATAGCTCTATTACTCATGAACTTAACAGCTGTAAAGCACTTTGGTGAAATGGAATTCTGGTTTGCCATGATCAAGGTTATTGCCATTGTATCCCTTATCATCATCGGCTTAATTATGATTTTCTCTGGATTTAGTACCGATGCTGGTGTTGCTGCCGCCTTTAGTAATTTATGGAATTACGGCGGATGGTTCCCGAATGGAACGATGGGATTTATCTTATCCTTCCAAATGGTTGTATTTGCTTTCACAGGTATTGAACTTGTAGGTTTGACAGCAGGTGAAACTGAAAATCCTGAAAAGGTTATTCCAATGGCCATCAATAATATTCCATTGCGTATTATTTTGTTCTATATTGGTTCCTTGACCATCATCATGAGTATTTACCCATGGACAGCCGTTAACCCTGCAGCGAGCCCATTTGTGGCCGTATTTACAGCAGTTGGTATTACCGCAGCAGCAGGTATCGTCAACTTTGTTGTGCTTACCTCTGCCGCATCAGCTACAAACTCTGGTATTTTTAGTACAGGTCGTATGATTTATGCCCTTGCAAAACGCGGTCACGCACCTAAATCAATGCGTCGCTTAACACATAGTAGCGTGCCATATCAAGCGACTATTTTCTCTGCTGCCGTACTACTTATTACGGTTGTACTTAACTATGTAATGCCAGAAGCAGTCTTCGTTATGATTACATCTATCTCTACATTCTGCTTCATCTTTATCTGGGCTATCATGGTTATTTGCCATTTAAAATATCGCAAAAAAAATCCTGAATTAGCGGCAAAATCTAAATTTAAAATGCCTCTATATCCAGTGATAAACTATTTAATTCTTGCGTTCTTTGCTTTCATTCTTATTATCTTGGCCTTGAATGATGACACAAGAGTTGCCTTATTCTTTACACCAGTTTGGTTTATTATCTTATGGGCCTTCTATTCCATGCTCAATACAGGGGATGAAGATACACTTGAAGAAGAACTATTAGACCTAGCAGGTGCTAAAAAGCAAGCAAAAAAACAAACAACAAATGATCACGATGATTATGTAATTTAACACAAAGCCCCTACCTCACCGAGGTAGGGGCTTTCACTATATCCAAACTATTTCAAATTTGGGAAATTAAAACGAACTGTATTGTCAGATGGTATAGCCTTAATATATATGATTTTCCAATTCTTTTTGATCATCGACTTAGTAGACACAGCCACATTATTCACTAATGTCTGTGTTTGTTTATTGATTTCTTTTGTAGTACCATTCCCTACCGAGAGTTCATCATTCGTCGGCATTTGAAGCATAGTCATGGTTGGATCTGGTTTAACTTGTTTAGCATCTACAGGTTGCATACCACAGATACTAAGCGCAGTCATAATTGCTAATGTGGATAACATAAATTTATTCATATCTCTCTCCATACTATTTGCAATATATGATATCAACCATATTTTATACAATTTATTATAGGCATAAAAAATACATTTATCAAGTAACTACAGGCCTCAAAAAAATAACCGACATGTTCCTCATACAAGGATACATATCGGTTATTCTTTATATAAAACTAATTACTAAAATCCGTGTCCACAATAGCAAATTGTGTATAATCTGGATAACGGTTATGAAGTTCCGCCTTAATCTTTTCTAATGTACCATGTGGATCTTCTTCGTCAAAGTTAAAGATAATATCATAATAAATAATCTTTTTATCTTCTCGTACGTAGAAAGCATGGATTTGGACTACATTAGTATACAAACTGATAACTTGATCAAGCGCTTTTTTGATTTCAAGAACTTCTACGCTTGGTTGATTTTCTGCGTATATGCCGACAGTCATATTAATGCCAAACTTTTTATAAAGATGAACTGCGATTCCTTTAGTTAAAGGATGGACCTCGCCCACTGTCATCGTATCTGGCAACGAAATATGAACAGAACCAATCGTTTCCCCTGGGCCATAGCTATTTAATACTAAATCATACACACCGCCTACATTTGGATGTTGAGCGATAGTTTCTTTAATGTTTCGGATAAGATCATCATCGGCGCGAACACCAAGCAAATGATTATACATATCGCGAAGAATCTCATAGGCTGCTTTCAAAATTAAGAGGGAAATTAAAGCCCCTACATAGCCTTGAATATCTACATTGAAGAAAAATACGAGGCCTGCAGACACTAATGTGGCAAAGGTAATCACCGCATCAAAAAGAGCATCAATACCAGATGCTACGAGGGCATCAGATTTATATTTCTCACCTTGAGACTTAATGTATCGCCCCATCACAACCTTTACAACGATGGCAACAGCGATGATAGCAAGACTTGGAATATCAAATGTGGATACCTCTGGATGAAGAATTTTATCTATCGATTCCTTAAGGGACCCAATGCCTGCACCGAGAATGATGAAAGCAATAGACATGGTGGTCATATATTCTATACGGCCATGTCCAAATGGATGTTCCTTATCGGCTCCTTTTGCGGCCAGTTTTGTACCGGCAATTGTCAACACCGAAGAAAGAACGTCTGTTAAGTTATTTACCGCATCAAGGATTATGGCGATGGAATTCGATGCCAATCCTATTATCATTTTAAAAATGACAAGCACTACATTACCTATAATGCCCTTGATACTGGCGAGCGTAATACCCCGATTACGTTCAGCACCATTTTCTTGTAAAATCATACTATTACACCTCTTACCTACTATATGTACAATATTAAATAATTTATAAGTGTACGTTTATTTGTATTATAGCTTATGGATTATCATTTGTCACTATAATTTTCTATATATTTCTATGAAATCCATTGATTTTACTGAACTTATCAGTCATTCTCATTTCTCAATTAGAAACTTTTATATATTTAAGAATTCATTCTACTACTGAATGCCCATTCTAGTTAAGCTTGAACGGTTATACGGTCTCCAGAACGCATATGGGTAAAAACAACCTTCATTGCGCGTAGTGCAAATGGTTCTCCCGTAGATTTTGCCCCATACAATGTATCCCCTAATAAAGGATGACCTATATGACTAAAGGCCACTCGAATTTGATGTGTTTTACCTGTATATAAGCGAACTGCCACTGCTGTACAAGGCTGATTTCCTAAGTTATGCACAGAATTATCCACAATTCCACCCTGTTTATCCACAGTATTTACTGTGCTGTCCACATTTTCATGGGATATATCCACAATATTTTGTAGGTTATGCACAGAGTTATCCACAACACCATCCGGATAGCGGTGTAAAACGGTAAAATCGGTCCGTGTTTCTATCCCCTTAGAATTTACTTCATAGTGAATACCATCAATACTTCTATCCATAGGAAACACCAACGAATCCGAATCTGCTTCAACAATTCCTTCAACGATTGCCATGTACCACTTCTCAAAGCTATTATCATCCATTTGTTGTTGATATAAACTTTGGGCTAAACCACTTTTAGCAATCACTATACACCCTGTCGTATCACGATCAAGGCGATTTAAGAAGCGAATTTTTCGCTTAATACCTCGGTCTTTAAAATAATGTGCTATGCCATTAGCAAGGGATACTTGATCCTTTGAGTTTACCGTAACACCGGCAGGTTTATCCACAATGAGCAAATCGTCATCTTCATAGAGAATATGTAAATCTATTGCAATTGGCTCATGATCAATCTTCTCTTTGGCCATAGCCATCCAAATTTCATCGTCTACAGCAACCTCTGTATGAGGTGTTGCCTTGTGACCATTTACATGGATTAATTTCTCATCAAATAACTTTACCATCGCTTTTCTTGGATATTTAGTATCTAGCAGTTGTCCTAATGTTATAGCGTCTGTAGTTGCATGTTGTATGGATTCTATATCCTGGGTAGTAACTGACCAAAAAATATCATCTGGTCTATGCGTTTTTCGTGCCATTACATACTCCTTTCTACGAGTTTTGGATCTCGTGGTATATAATCGAGGAATACACTTGGCGATGTCCCCTGCCCTCGTTGTGATTCATTGGTATAGGTAATAACCAGTTCCTGTTTTGGCCTTGTAATAGCCACATAGAACAAGCGTTTTTCTTCATCCTCATTGCCCTCGCGTAAGGACATAAAACTAGGAAATATCCCTTGATTCATACCCGCCAAAAATACATGGTCAAACTCACTACCTTTTGCTTGATGAACCGTAATAATCGGTATCTTAGACTGCTTACTCATCTGTTGAGGCTCTCCAGCCGTCAAGGCAGCCAATTGCAAAATATGATTGAGACGAGCTAATCCCGTTGTGCCTTCATATTCCTTATCTAATGATTCCATAATACGATACAAATCTCGTATATGCTCAACCTTGGCCATTTCGCCATGACTCTTATAATAGTCTAGTACGCCCATTTGATTCATAATATAGACCAATAATTCCGTCGGATTATCGGTATGCATCTTTCTGCGCAAGGTTGCCATTTGAGACGCAATCGTTGTGAAAGCCGCCTTATATTGATTAATGGCCACCATGCGATCCGTCGTTGTGGGCACAATATTTTCACGGACTGCGTAGATTAATAATTGGCCCGTAGCGATAATATCATCCATCGCATTATGGGTAGGCCTATGATTAATAGGAAAATGTTTCGATAAAAATCCTAACTTATGATTTTCCAGTGTTGGATAGAATCGTCTAAAGATATCTAATGTATCATATACGGCCTTAAATTGAGGCTCTCCTAAATTATGGCGAGCTAATTCATGGCTCAAAATACTAATGTCGTAATTTACATTATGGCCTACAATGATGCGATTGTTAGAAAATTCTTTGAAAGCCTCTAATACAACCTCAGGGCTTTCACCATGCTCTGCTAAATATTCATCCGTAAAGCCATGAACGAGTTGGGATGTGCCCACCGATTTACCAGGATTGATAAACCGTTCAAACCGTTCTATTTCATTGCCATCTTTATCAATGCGCATTGCCGCAATTTGTATAATTCTATCTTGTGTCGTATCAGTACCGGTGCTTTCTACATCGTACACCACCACTTCACCCACCTCAAGACCAGCTACCAATTTGGCATATGGCTCAGCTTCAAAGATGTGCATATCCATAAAATCCGTTAATTTTAGCCCTACACTGCGATTTTTTGGACTTTCAATATCGCGAATACGCGCGTCACCAATACCCGATACATAACGTTTGATAATACGTTTCGCACTGACCGCATCATTAGGATTCATCAAGAGCTTAAAGTACGCCATGATATCCTTGATTTCCTGACGGCGGAAAAATTTATATTCATCGATAATCATAAACGGACGACGTTCAGATTCTGGCTTATCTTGATTATATCGTTCAAACTGCTCACTTAAACGCTGTGCCTTGCGGTTATCGCGAACCAACACACCAATAGATACATCCTTTGGAAGCGCACAAATACGGTCATAAATAAATTTTGATTCCGTATATTCATTACGACAACCTTTCACAAGAATAGGTGGCCCATCACTAGCACTGTTTGTCTCTGGCATTTCATCGTACACAGTTCCAACAAGTCGAGGAAACATGTTCTGCAATGTTTTAAAAGCCATTGTAAACAAGGTGCGATTAGAGCGATAGTTTTTATAGAATATGATTTTTAGAGGATTAAAATCACGGGTAAATGCCTCTAACAAACGGAACGGATCTGAGCCGCGCCATTCGTAGATAGTTTGGAAATAGTCCCCACATAAAAGAACGTGATTGCCTTCCCATAGCATTTCCATAACCTTATATTCTAGTGAGCCCGTATCTTGCATTTCATCAACGGAAATGTACTGATAGCGACTACACCACCGTTCTCGAATATCAGGATTTTGAAATAGTCGATGAACACCACAAATTAAATCAGTAAAATCTACGCCGTGAACAGATTGTAAACTTTCATCATAACGAGCAATCCATTCATGACCATGCGCCCAAAAGTCCGAAAATTCCTCAGTAGCAAGAGTATTGTAATTATAAAATAATTTCTCTATTTGCTTAGATTGCTCCTGCTCTAAACGTTGTATCGTTCGTTTATAATCATCTATCAACGATTCAGAATAGAATTCATACACAGAACGATATTCCTTTACCATACTAATAAGACTAGCAAAATTCACATCCCGCATATTTCTCGGTTTATACGGCAAATACAGTTCTTTACAATCCTCTTCATCAAATATGGTCACATCCGTATAGAGCGACTCATCTCGTTTGCCCTCTTGTTGAAGAACGTAAAAACAAAAGCTGTGGAACGTACTAATCTCCACAGCCTTTGCAGGTTGGCCAACGAGGGATTCGATGCGCGACTTCATCTCCTGCGCTGCCTTGTTCGTAAAGGTCATGCACAAAATTTGATGGGCATCGCAGCGGCCACTTTCAATAATATGAGCCACTCGATAAGCCAATGTATTCGTTTTTCCGGTCCCAGCGGACGCCAACAAGAGGATATTTCTATCTAGTTCATCGATGACGCGTTGTTGTTCGCTATTGATAACCATGATATCCTCTCCTTATTTTATAAGCCGTAGTATAGAGCGGCCAGAGCCATTGGAATAGGGCCAAATAATACGGTCAAAGCCCACACCCCAAAGCCAATATCCATTGGTATATGCAATACATGAATGCATACCATGTATGTCACAATGCCTAATACTACATTTAGAGCTACCTTTTTAATAGTAAAAAAAGCAAGTTTCAAGGCGATAACAATGACCAATACAGATATAATCGCCTCAGTCATAGGCGCAGCCAATAATGGCACGAGTAATACGTTCATATTATCCTTTCATCTCCTGGCGGTTTACAACGGCACCGCCCAAGGTCAATTCATCGGCATATTCGATATCTCCACCTACAGGAACACCGCGGGCAATACGCGTTACCTTGATGCCAGTCTGTGCTAGTAGACGTGCCAAATACAAAGCCGTCGCTTCCCCTTCTACATCAGGGTCCGTTGCGAGAATAACCTCTTGTACGACGCCATCACGCAAACGAGCAATCAGCTCTTTAACGCGAATGTCTTCAGCACCGATGCCCTCTAAAGGTGACAACGCCCCTTCTAAGACATGGTAGAGCCCCTTGTAATTACCGCTGCGTTCTATGGCAATCACATCGCGAGAGGTTTCAACCACCATAATCGTCGTTTGATCTCGATTTGGATTCGAGCAAAATTCACAAGGGTCCTGTGCAGATAAATTAAAACATATAGAACAATGCCGGGTTGCCCCCTTGGCTTCAACAATGGTATTGACCAATCGGTCCACCTCTTCTTGAGGCATTTCCACAAGATGGTACGCCAAGCGACGGGCAGATTTTGATCCAATGCCTGGCAATCTACGCAACTGTTCTACAAGCCGTTCTAATGCGTTTGTCATTTAGAATAAACCTGTTGGCAAGTTAAGACCACCTGTTACCTTACCCATTTCTTGAGACAATAGGTCATCTACCTTTTTGCTTGCTTCATTAACAGCAGCCATCACCAAATCTTCAAGCATTTCCACATCTTCAGGATCAACTGCAGAAGGATTCAATTTCAAAGATTCAATCATCTTTTCACCATTCATAACAACGGTAACAGCACCGCCACCTACAGATGCTTCTACTGTACGAGTTTTTAACTCTTCTTGCATTTTTTTCATGTCAGCTTGCATTTTTTGAACTTTTTTCATCATGCCTGCCATATTGCCCATACCTTTACCGAACATTGTATTTCCTCCTTATAGGACTGTGAAAGTCCTTGCAAAATAAATTAACTATATACTGAAAATTATAATTTACTCTTCTATGACCTCTACATAAATGTCATGGTCTTCTGAAAGTTTCTCTAATGTTTTAGCCAACAGTGGGTTTTGTTGTTCTTCAACGCCCATACGTTCAGGGTCCCACTGGTATTCACGCTTTGGGACGGCTTCTACCTCCACGGTGGCACCGCTATCCATAGGTCGATTGATAACTTCACCATCATCGGTCATCACCTGTGTTCCATCTAGACTCATAACAGGTATACCACCGTCATCATGAGTCGTCGGTTTCTTAGTAGAAGACTCCGCATCTTCCTTGCTGCTTGGTGGTTTAATTCCTCGTGCCGCAAGAGCAGCTAGCGCAGCCTGTTTAGCATCATTACGAGCTTCAGAACTTACAGTCTCTGGAACTGTTTCCGCACCAGATGGAGTTCTACTATCCAGCAAATCTGCTTCTATCGGTGATGGTGGAGCCTCAATAACCGGTGCAGTCTGTGATCTCTTAGGTTGTATAGGTCGATTAGACCGTGCCCCGCTAGCCATCATATATTCTTTATAGACATCTGTCTCTATATCGACAATCTCTAAAGACACAGAATAGCCCAACGCATATTGGAACGCTAATGCAATTTCCTTGCGATTTGCTTCATTAGTAGCCAAAGTAAGGGATATCCCCTTTTTAAAAGCTACCACTGCTTTTTCACGATCTACATAAATAACTTGGCCTTGACCAATAATATTATATGCTAATCCCTTATCGTTGTCCTTTAGATATTTTATCACAGTAGTCTGAATGGTTCTATATTCTCTGGAGTCCACCATGGTTTCACCGATAACAGCAGCTTGGCTAATACCTGTATTCTTCTGACCACCCGTATTTCTCGTCGTTCGAGATGCGTCTGTCTTAGGTGGTACTGCACCAGAAGTCTTCATCGGTGGTGGTGTCATCCCCACACCATGTATAGGCGGTGGATTCATACCCACACCATGTATAGGTGGTGGAATACAATCATCATCTACCACGTTTGAGCTCGATGCCTGTGGAGTAGCCACAAAATTAATAGATGGCGCCATCATAGGTGGGCCTTGTTGTTCTAATTTAGCTAGCCGATTGAGTACGCCTTCGCGTGACTCGCGTTCAGACTGTTCTAATGCAGACAAACGGTCCTCCACATCGTCATGAGCCTTTGATACGCCGGCGCATAAAACCAATAGGCCCATTTCAATAACAGTACGTGGATTATCTACCTGTTTCGCATCACTCATGATGGATTGCAACTGTTTAATATATTGATTGATGGTACCAAACTCAATTTCTTGTGCTTGTTCTAAGAATTCAGTGCGGAACGAATCATATACCTTTAATTCCTCAGCATCGGGAGCGACCTTAGCAATCAATAGAGCCCGTAAATGTTGCGTAAGGGCCTCCATGATTTGAGCCCCATCACGTCCTTCACTGAGTGCATTTTGAATATATTTCAATACGGCTGGGCCATCTCCATTATGCAAAGCAGATAGGAATTTGATAATCCATTCCTTACTAACGAGGCCAATGAGTTCCTCTACAACGGCCGGCGTAATCTCGCCACTAGCCATTCCCACACATTGATCTAGAATACTTAACGCATCGCGCAAGCCACCATCCGCGTGGACTGCGATGAGCCGTGCCGCATTATCCTCTAAGGTAAAGCCTTCTTTATCTGCAACGTATTGTAATCGCTGTGCAATATCATCAGATGTAATACGTCTAAAGGTGTATCGTTGACAACGGGATACGATGGTAACAGGCAATTTTTCAATCTCAGTGGTAGCAAAGATGAACATGACGTGATCTGGTGGTTCCTCTATCGTCTTTAATAGAGCATTCCACGCTTCATTGGTAAGCATATGCGCTTCGTCGATGATAAATACCTTTTTACGCCCCTCTACAGGCATAAACTTTACGCTTTCACGTAAAGCTCGAATTTCATCGATACCACGATTCGACGCCGCATCAATTTCGAGGACGTCCATAGACTGACCACTCAAAATCGATTTACATACGCTACATTCATTACAAGGATGGTCTGTAGGGCCATGTTCACAATTAATGGCACGTGCAAAAATCTTAGCCATACTCGTCTTACCAGTCCCACGAGGGCCGGCAAACAAATAGGCATGAGCCACCTTATCCTCCCGAATAGCACGCATCAATGTATCTGATACTTGATGTTGTCCAACCACATCGGTAAACGTCTGTGGCCGATACTTACGATACAGCGCCATATATGCCATCGGAACACCCCCTTTCCCCTGTAAACAGTCCGTAATTAGCAATACTTTATTATACCATATTACGCAAAAAAGAGGGCGTCCTTTCACGTCCTCTATGAATATAACTAGTACTTTATTCGGTTCCAACAAGCAAATAAAAAAACGGCCTCAAAGGCCGCCTTGCAATATTCGATCACGACAGCCCCCGGGTTCCCCGTGGCACATGAAGGTTACCGCTTAGTGCTGCTACCTCTCAGTCCTGACACGATTCACAGGCCCCCATTGCACGGGCCCGAGGACTGCCATGATCCAATATTGCAATACAAATATTATACATGAAAATGCCTCTATAGTCAAAACTATAGAGGCATTCTACATTACATTCTCTCTAAGTTACATTAGATTAGAACTTATTTTGCATATTTTTCTTTAAATGCAGCTAATTGAGCCTCTTCTAAGGACAAGCCTTGTTCTTTGAATCGTTCAATAGCAGCATGCATTTCTTCGTATGCTACAGGAACAACCTTAGTAAATCTGTTTGCAAAGTTATTCCAGTTTTCAAGGATATGACGGCCTTTTGTGGAATTAGTATGCAATACATGTTGTTCGACTAATTCTTTGATGCGTTTAAGGTCATCATTATTAGCAGGACGTAATTCTACAAGGCCTGTATTTACATAACGTTCATCGCAATCAAGGATGTACGCATAGCCACCAGACATACCGGCTGCGAAGTTACGTCCAATTTTACCAAGTACGAGAACCTCGCCACCTGTCATGTATTCACAACCATGGTCACCTACACCTTCCACGACAGCTGTAATACCACTGTTACGAACGGCAAAACGTTCACCAGCTACACCATTGATAAAGGATTTACCAGATGTGGCACCGTAGAATGCAACGTTACCGATAAGGATATTTTCATCAGCTTCAAAAATAGATTTCTTAGGAGGGTAAACAACGATGGTACCGCCAGATAAACCTTTACCAAGGTAGTCATTCGCATCCCCTTCGAGTTCTAATGTCATCCCTTTTGGAATGAAAGCACCAAAGGATTGACCGGCAGAGCCTTCAAAGTTCAACTTGATTGTGTTATCTGGAAGTCCGCTTTCACCATAACGACGTGTTACCTCAGAACCAACCAATGTACCTACTACACGGTTAATATTGTTGATAGCCAATTTAGCGCGAATAGGTTTTTGATCTTCGATAGCAGGACGGCACATACGCAAGAGTTTAGACATATCCAATGTGCGTTCCAATTCATGGTCTTGATCGATGGTATGCATATGACCAACAGATGCATCGATGTATGGATGGAATAAGATACGTTTCAAATCGACACGAGACAATTTGAAATTATCGTCTTGCGATTTTTGACGAACAAGGTCGATACGGCCAACGAGTTCAGCTACGGAACGGATGCCTAAACGAGCCATGATTTCACGTAATTCGCGTGCGATGAAAATCATTAAGTTTTCTACATATTCAGGTTTGCCGTTGAAACGAGCACGCAATTTTTCATCTTGCGTAGCCACGCCATAAGGACATGTGTTAAGGTTACATACACGAGCCATTTTACAGCCTACAGCAACGAGTGGTAATGTACCGAAACCAAACAACTCCGCACCAAGCATAGCTGCAACGGCTACGTCGAAACCAGTCATCAATTTAGAGTCTACCTCTAATTGAACGCGGTCACGCAAACGATTAAGCATCAATGTTTGATGAGTTTCAGATAAACCAAGTTCCCAAGGCACACCAGCGTGTTTTACAGATGTACGACCAGCCGCACCTGTACCACCGTCATAACCAGAAATCAAGATATTATCTGCTTTTGCTTTCGCCACACCAGCTGCGATAGTACCAACGCCTGCTTCGGAAGTCAATTTAACGGAAATGCGAGCATCTTTATTAACGCATTTCAAATCATAAATTAATTCCGCCAAGTCTTCGATGGAGTAAATATCATGATGTGGTGGAGGGGAAACAAGTTCTACACCTGGTGTGGAGTGACGAGCCTTGCCGATTTCAGGATATACCTTTTTACCTGGCAATTGACCGCCTTCACCTGGTTTAGCACCTTGTGCACATTTGATTTGCAATTCTTTGGCATGAATCAAGTAATTTGCAGTTACACCGAAACGACCGGATGCAATTTGTTTTACTTCAGAATTCATGCTATCCCCATTAGGTAATGGTTTAAAGCGTGCAGAATCTTCGCCACCTTCACCGGAGTTAGATGTAGAACCAAGACGATTCATAGCAATAGCGATTGTTTCATGCGCTTCTTTACTGATTGCACCATAACTCATAGCGCCTGCTTTGAAGCGTTTTACGATGGATTCTTCAGGTTCAACCTCTTCAATAGGAATACCGCCACCTACAGGATAATTCAATTCCATCAAGGAACGCAATGTAACATGGTAGTCATTGCGAATGGCTTTAGAATATTCCTTATATTTTGCATAATCCCCATTAATTAAAGATTCTTGCAATAGCTCAATAGTCTTAGGGTTGAATAAATGTTCTTCCCCGTCTTTTACAGGGCCATACCAACCGCCTGGTTCGAGAACGGATTCGTCTTTTTTGAAAGCTCGATCAAAACGAGCTAATGCTTCGGTAGTAACACCATACAAACCAATACCACCGATACGTGTAGGTGTATTTACGAAATATTTTTTAATGAAATCCGAGTTAAGACCTAATGCTTCAAAGATTTGAGCACCATGATAGGAACGCACTGTGGAGATACCCATTTTGGACATAACTTTCATAATGCCACCAACAGCAGCCTTAATATAGTTTTGTTCCGCTTTTTCTAATG
>ERZ772955.702-NODE-702-length-24442-cov-4.831058_pt1 | contig 24442 bp, 22 predicted proteins | sample MGYA00511133_ERZ772955 | MGnify/ENA primary metagenome ERZ772955 (study PRJEB29015, sample SAMEA2737914) | human oral metagenome | biome: human oral; feature: human-associated habitat; material: dental | place: China | collected 2149 ... | reverse complement strand
GCGCCGCTGCCGGCGCTGCTGTTCCCGGGAGCAGGCGCGCTTGCGCAGGAGGCTGCGGGCATGGCGCTGGACGTAGCGCCGGGCATCTTGCGCGCTCGCTGGGGCATGACGGGTTGGGCTGGCCACGATGACGATGCCTGGCAGGATTTGCTTGCCGAGGCCGATGAACGTGCCGAGAAGGGCCAAGAGCGCCAAGTCACACTCTATGCAGTGGACCCTCGCCCAAAGGCCAAGGAGGCTGTGCTTTATACGCTTCGCGCAGGCGGTCTTAAGGCGGACGTACAATTTTTACCAGCTTCTGAGCTGCTCAAACATGCAGAGCACTTCACAGGCGTTGTTGCCGATCTCTCGTGGACCAAAGAGGAGCCTACACTTCAGGTCTCTGCTTACGCCACACTTGGACTTTTTGCGGGACAGGCAAGCACGCTTCTAACCAGCGATACAAATACCGATACGGTACTCAGAGCAACTCCATCGCAGACACTTTCCGTCTACGTGGGCAACTCCATTGCCACCATGCGCTGCTACCCTGCCGCAATCGCAGAGGAAGTCGAGGCCGGTTCGTCTGATGTACCAGCAAGCAACTCCGAGTCAGCCTCGGTTCCTGCAGGTCCCACTGTCATGGTTAACAACCAGCCGGTAAGCGTACTGGTGCCAGCGTCTGATCAGTTTGCTGCACGTCTTGCTAAGATGGCCAAGCAGCGCGCTAAATGGGCTCGTAAAAACGACGTCTCATGCTACCGTGTGTACGACGCTGACCTGCCCGATTATGCTGTCAGCATTGACATCTACAAGGGCGCCACAAAGCCAACAACCTGGCTGCAAATCTCTGAGTACGCTGCTTCTAAAGAGATTGATCCAGACCTTGCAAAGCGTCGCCTCCTAGACGTCCTAGCTTTGGCTCCTCGCATTCTAGGCGTACCCAGCTCAAACGTGAATCTACGAACAAGAACGCGTGCAAAGGGTGGCTCTCAGTACTCTGACGAAGGCAGCGCTGCAGACAGCTCAAGAAAAGAAATGCTGCTCATCGATGAGGGTGGTCTGCTCTTTGAGGTCAACTTTGCCTCAAGGCTGGACTGCGGAATCTTCCTAGATCACCGCGATACACGTGCAGAAATTCGTGAGCTCATGAAAAGCGCCGGACCTGCTAAGAGTTTCCTCAACCTGTTTGCCTATACAGGCACCGCTACCTGCTACGCGGCAGATGGTGGCGCACTTCACTCCACAACCGTTGACCTCTCCAAGCCTTCGCTTGAGTGGGCCAAGCGCAACATGAAGCGCAACGGTTTTGACGGCGAGGAGCACGAGTTTGTCCAGGCAGACGTCCTATCTTGGATTACCAAGATGCGTCACACCAAAAACCGTTGGAACGTCATCTTCTGCGACGTTCCTACCTTCTCTAACTCGTCGCGCATGAAGCAAAGCTCATTTGATGTCCAGAGAGATCATGCTGAGCTCATCATTGGTATTTCTCGCCTTCTGACTCGTGGCGGCGTTGCTATTTTCTCGTGCAACCTGCGCACCTTTAAACCAGATGTCGAGAAAATCCAACGGGCTGGCGTTGTCATTGAAGACATAACAAGTGAGAGCATTCCGAAGGACTTCTCAAGAAATCAGAAGATTCACCACGCATATAAAATCTTGAGAAAACCACAGGAAAATGAATAATCTTTCCGCTTGCAAGCAAAAAGGACACGTTTGTACATTCGTCTAGTTATAACTAGGTATATGGACTAACATATGATGATGGATTGTATTTATCATCTGTTGAGAGGATTAATAGATGACTGCAAATAAAGCTGCATTTAATGCGCTTTTTTCTAAGAACAAAACCAAGAAATCTACTGGCATTCCTCTAAGTGCCGGCATGGTGCTGGTTACCCTTGGTATTGTCTACGGTGATATCGGAACCTCGCCAATGTACACCATGAAGGCAATTATTGCTGGTAATGGTGGTCTTTTGACCATGGATACCGATGTTGTTTTGGGTGCTTTGTCTCTTATTATTTGGACGCTGACGCTCATTACAACCGTTAAATACGTCATGGTTGCAATGAAGGCGGACAACCACAATGAGGGTGGTATCTTTGCTCTCTACAGTTTGGTCAAAAAGAGCGCAAAATGGCTGATTATTCCAGCTATGATTGGTGGTGCTGCCCTTCTCGCTGATGGTATCTTAACTCCAGCAGTTACCGTCACTACTGCAATCGAGGGTCTACGTACCATTCCTGCTGCACATGCCATTATTGGTGATAATCAGCACATTGTTGTCATGATTACCATTATCATCCTCTGCACCCTCTTTGCCTTACAGAAGGCAGGTACTTCTACCATTGGTAAGGCCTTTGGCCCTGTCATGACTCTTTGGTTCTTGTTCTTGGGTGCCATGGGTGTTATGAACATGCTAGCTGATATCAGCATTGTTCGCGCGCTTAACCCAGTTCGCGGCATTCTGTTCCTCTTTGATGGCAAGCTCAATGCAGCTGGCCTCATGGTTTTAGGTAGTGTCTTCCTTTGCACTACTGGTGCAGAAGCTCTTTATTCTGACATGGGTCATGTTGGAAAAGGCAATATTTATGCCAGTTGGCCATTTGTGAAGGCATGCCTCATCTTGAACTACCTTGGCCAGGGTGCTTGGCTCATTACTAACCACACTGACGAGAGTTTCAACGCTATTAAAGACCTTAACCCCTTCTTTGAAATGCTTCCTGGTCAGATAAGACCTTTTGCCGTTGTCCTCTCTGCTCTGGCAGCAATTATTGCATCCCAGGCGCTGATCACCGGCTCTTATTCCATTGTCTCTGAGGCAATTAAGCTTGACCTTATGCCCCACATCAAGATCAACTACCCATCTACAACAAAGGGTCAGATTTATATTCCTTTGGTCAACAACATCATGTGGGTTGGCTGCATTGGCGTTGTTCTTCTCTTCCAGAGCTCCGAGCATATGGAAGCAGCATACGGTCTTGCTATTACCGTTACCATGCTGATGACTTCAATCCTGCTCTACACCTATCTCTCTGTCATCAGAAAGCGTATATGGGCCGCAGTTCCATTCATCATCTTCTTTGGTGCTATTGAGGCTATGTTCTTCTTCTCCAGCCTTACCAAGTTCTTCCACGGTGGCTACTTTACCGTTCTTATGGCTACCACAATCTTTGTTGTCATGTTTGTATGGCGTCGCGGTACTGCTGTTGAGAGAACACAGAGCGTTTATCTCCCCGTTGATAAATACATCGATCAGCTTCGCAGCTTGAGCCATGATGCAGATTATTCAACTCTTGCCGATAACCTGGTCTTCCTTACTAACGATTCATCCTTTGACAAGCTGGATCGAGACATCCTCTATTCCATCTTGGATAAACGTCCTAAACGCGCAAAAGCTTATTACTTCATCAACATTTCACTAACAGATGATCCAAACACCCGTGAGTTCATTGTCAATGACTTTGGTACAGACTTCCTGTTTAAGATTACACTGCGTCTTGGCTTCAGGGTAAACCAGCGAATTAACACTTATCTGTATCAGATTGTTGGCGACCTGATTAAGAACAATCAGCTTGCGCCTCAGAATCACAAGTATTCCATTTACAAGGAGCACTCCGAGATTGGTGACTTTAGATTCTGTCTGCTGCGTAAGGTACTAGCTCCAGAGACTGACATCAACGGTTTTGACGCTCGTTGCCTTGAGCTCAAGTACTTTATTCGTCGCATCTGCGGATCTCCTGCTCGCTGGTATGGTCTTGAGAACTCCAACATTGTCTTTGAGTACGTTCCTTTGTTCTCCAAGGTTAAGCGTGGGCAGAAGCTTACTCGTATCATGATTGACGAGGCAGCTCAGACAGGCTCTATACCACTTGTCGAGGCTCCTATGAAAGAGCGTATTGCAGAGATTGAGGAAGACGAAGATATCTTTGCAGAAGCGCTGCACAAGGAGCGTGTTGAAAACGCAGCTACTGTTGCAGACTACGTTGGTGGCGATACCGCTAGCTTCCGTCCTCTTAAACTTGATGAAGAAGAGGTTGATGAAGATGTCTTTGAGGAGCAACAAGACATCAATCACTAAGCCTAGCGCGTAGTAGTTTTACTTCTCACAACAAAAGCCGACAGATTGTATCTGCCGGCTTTTTCTTTAAACAATATGTCTCAAGCAAAACTTTAAAGCGAAAACTCTGAAACGTTACGTTTCCAGCGCCAAGTGCTTACTCCCCCAGTGCCCACGTAAGGAATCGCGAGAAACCCGCTTCATCGTTAGTGAGTGTGATATAGGTTGCTGCCTCAAAATCCTCACGACGAGCGTTGGCAACTGCCGTACCCATTCCTGCAGCAGATAGCATAGAAACATCGTTGAGCGAGTCACCAAAAGCTGCAGCGTTTTCTGTAGAGATGCCAAGGTAGTTACAGAGCCACTCAAGCGCAGCCCCCTTTGAAGTGCCGTCGGCCAAGATTTCCATTCCCATACTCATGGAAGCCGTACCGCTTAAGCCCTTTACTGAAGCAACAGCGTCTGCCACAAGTGCCTGGTATTTCTCGCCTTCTGCAACGGACCAATAAGAACCTAGACGCTCAACAGTGGTAACGCCTTCAATAAACTCCTCAACACTTTGGTCAAAGGGAGTACGCGAGCGTTGCATAAATGCTGCATGATCTGCGGGAATACCCAACTGAGAGATAAGATTGTGCCTTGAGCGCTCCAGATAAACACCACCGTCTGCAAAAATATCAAAAGTGACAGGAAGGTCTTTAAGCTTTTGATACAACTCAAGCGCCTGCTCCTTGGTAACAGTAGACTCGTGCAGTACCGTCTGGGTAGAAAGGTCTCTAATGATGGCGCCATCGCAGGACACCACGTACTTAGAAGCAGGATGGTTCACAACTTCTTTTGGCAGCACGTTAAACGCACGTCCGGAACAAGGTACAAAAGGAATACCTAGCTCAGCCAGGCGGTCCAGCAGTGCCATGTTGTTATCATCAAGAGATTTATCGGTATGTAGAAATGTCTCATCCATATCGGAGAAGACAATTTCTACTTTCAGATTTGATACATCTTGATTAAGCCAAGACTGCTTCTGAGCAATGAGTTCTTCTATTGAAAGCTCTAACAAAACACTACCCTTTTAAGGACGATACATAAACGTGAAAACCTCTTCACGCTGCATGTTAACCTGTACACCAAGCTCTTCTGAGACAGCATCAAGACGCTCCTTGAGGCTCAAGAAAGACTCGGCATCCTGAAGTTCAATCAGCATGGTCATGGTAAAAATACCAGACAAAATGGTCTGTGCAATATCTAAGATGTTGGCATTTGACTCGGCCAAAGTGGTAGAAATTGCTGCAACAATTCCTGGGGCATCGCTACCCAAAACAGTAACAACGGCGCGATTAGCAGATGTTTCTGAAGCCATAATTTCCCATCTCTTGAACGGATGGGATAATTGTACTCTAAGCTTTTCCAATTTCTACGCCATAGCGTGAGCTAAACACCTTTTGAATCTCATCAACGGTGCAATTAAGTGCCGTAATAAGCTCGTAAAGTCCGCGATTACTGGCCATCTTAAATATCCTCTCATGTGAAACAGGTGGCTTCTTATTAAGTGAGCGTGCCTTATCAATACGAGCCCTAAATGTCTTAGCAATACTAATGGAATCTTTACAAGAACCTTCTCTGATGGCATGCCTAAAGTGAGATTCTTCGAGCGACGCGTTATGAATATGGGACGTAATGAGTTCAATTTGAGGATAAGTATCAACAAGATTTGTTGCCTCATCACGCGTCATAAGATCGCGAAGTCTGAACTCTTGATCAAGAGGAAATACAATCTGAACAGGGTGTTTTTGTCCAATGGGAGACAAAACGTAGGCCGGAGTAGGCTCCGACACTACATCTTCAATCAGACATACGCCCTGACCTGGGTGAACGCAAAACTCGCCAACAGCTCGCATAGCACCACTCCTCTCGGATAACAATAGTATACCATGAGAAGTGTGTTTTAAGCCAATGACCTGCAACTTTGTTATAAGCTACAGGTTATTGGCTGACATAACAATATTTTATATAAGGAATCTAATCAATCATTGTAATGGACTCAATGACTGGCTGCTCTGAAGCAGGGACGGTTCCATTTGAATCGGTTGGGGTTACGCCCTTACAAATTGCATCGACAACGTCCATTCCACTTGTTACCGTGCCAAATGCAGCGTAATTTCCATTCAGAGTTGAGTTGTCTGCCTGCATGATAAAGAACTGTGAGCTTGCAGAGTTTGGATCTTGCGCACGTGCCATGGAAATGGTTCCACGTGTATGTGAGATATTATTCTCGACACCATTTTTGGTGAACTCACCCTTAATTTTGTTCTCGGATCCACCTGAGCCATTACCCTTAGGATCTCCGCCCTGAATCATGAAGCCATCAATAATGCGGTGGAACGTAAGACCATTGTAGAAGCCTGACTCGGCAAGATGAGCAAAATTTGAGACCGTAATAGGCGTAACGTTTGCGTTAAGAGTTGCCTCAATAGTGCCGTAATCCTTTACCACAATACGAACGTGGTGAATTCCCTTTGCATACGGATCATCTGCTGCTACGGAATCAATGTAGCCCTTATTTTGTGAGCTCTGAAACTGCGTTTGTTGCGTCTGTTGGGATTGCTGCGATTGCGAGCTTGTTTGAGACTGAGACTTATCAGCGCCTCTAAATAGAAAGAAGAATATTGCTCCTACTGCAAGCACAACGATGACTATAGCACCATACAGTCGGCGATTCTTTGTTTGAAACACCCTATGACCTCCCCTTTAAGCTGACGCGCACGAGACAATCCAAGACACCAGATTGGCGGTCGAATTACCTGTTCTCTCGGCGAGAACGTGGCCCTTATCCCAAACAAGCGTGTAATCAACACTGCTCACGCCAGAGAAGTGCTTTAAAGACAGACCCAGATTGAACGAAGTGCAGATTGAAGTATCAGTATTCTGAGCGCCCTCATTAATACGCCAATAAGGAGCAACCGATGCTGTCTGATAGCCCTTGTAAGATGCGCTGGTAAAGTACAGCGGATTGAACATATCAACACGAGTTGGAATGTCATTCTCCAGCGTATCAGCCTTATTCAGATCAGAGGTCCAGTCATTAGCGTAGCTGGACTTCCAATCGGTAAGCTTCATGTACGTATCAAGATTCTTCTTAATGAGGTCGGCAGTCTGCTCATCAAAATGAAGCGTACTTTGCTCGCCAACACCAAAAAGCTGGTTAGCGCGGGTGCTTCTATCAGGAGCATCAAAAGCTCCAACAGGAAGCGACGCACCTCTTAAAGCTTGCGAGAAACCCCTCAAGTTCTCAAGCTCAACGCTCTGGCGGCGAAGGTTATATACAACCCAAATAGATTCTGAGTTCAGAGAGCCAAAATAGTGCTCAGCAGTATCGTAGATAGTAGATTGAACCTGCTGAGTAGCAGGAGCTGCATTGTCTGTTCCACGGACCGTTGCCAAGTTTGGATCGCCTGGGAACGTAGGCTCTTCCAGTCGCTGAGGCGTGGACGTGTAAGGGAATGCGTTGTCCCTAACAAAGTTATTCGCAGAGGTCTTGAGCTCGTTGATAAGAAGGTCTGCATATGATCCAGCGGTATAGACGCCAGAGTTAGTCTCATCAAGACTGACCTTACTGTCATTGCTGTCGAGAAGATCCATGTTGTTGACAAATGAAGCATATGCGCCAGCAAGATCTTGCGAGAGAGGTTGGGTCCATACACCCTCAGCACGGGAGTCTGTTGCATCTGCATACTGACCAGCTGACCACTCATACGCTGCGTCTGCAAGGTCGTATGAAGTTGCAGGACACCATGAAGCGCTGCCATAAATAGAGTCTGACAGCTGCTCGCCCTTCTCGCTATGTGTAGCAGCACCAACAGCCTTAAGATATGGCGTATAGAGCGGAGAGTCTCCCGAGGTTCCCAGCACCGCACTGAGGCCGCCGCCGGCTGCAAAGCCAAACACAAAAATCTTTGATGTATTGCATGGGAGTAGCTCATTGTTGTAGCGCAAATACCTGATAGCAGCCTTGAAATCTACTGCTGGCCAAGGAGAGCCGCCTGCGTAAAGCTCGTCCGAGCCTGTAGTTGAATCGTAACCGGCACTTCTACCACGGAAACCTGCGTATACGTACACAAAGCCAGCCTCAAGGTACGGTGCGAGGCCTTCGTATGAGTAACTTGTAGGAGCGCTCTGAGGGAACAGTGTTGCTGTGTTAATAGGCATAACAATTGGCGCGGTACTTGCGGTGAAGCTGCCTACAACAGCCTTCTCGCTTACTTCGCACTCGTACGTCGAGCCCTTCTTAGTTCCCGAGAAATACTTTCCAGGTACAAAGACCGAGAGAGTGTTTACCGACTTACTTGCAGGCTTAGTGCAGTACTGAATGCCCAGCTGATAGTAACAGTCATTATCCTCGTCATAGCTCCACTGGGTCATGTCCAGTTTAAGTGACTTGAACTCTTCAAGGTCCACGTTAGATGCAGGCTGATTCGTATCCTCAGACGTCCTTGCCTGAGGAGTACATGCAGCCAAGGTACCTGCAGCTCCTAAAGCAGAAAGGGACAAGAATTCTTTTCTCGTAAAGGCCATAATTTCCCCTCGAATAGTTTATTCAGTGGAGGCAGCAACGACCGCTGACCTAGTTCAAGCTAGTCATCTATTGTACCAATTTGCAAACGTGTATGCTTAAGAGCGAGCGTTTAGAGAAACGAGTTAACATGCCAAAAGTTGTCAACTTCTTTGACCTCATTCATCTTAATGAAAGGCTTGCTCAGCAGGGCCTTTTAAGCAAAGTTCACCTGCGCGACGCATGTGGTAAACAGTCTCTTTGGATAGAACTTCCCTCTGCCGAGAAAACCGATGAGCGCGAGAAAATCGCCGGTCAAGAACTCAAGAAAACAAAGGAGCAAGTTGAGGCGTTTTTTGCAATAAAGGGTATGACCGTTGAATTTGACCTCACTGGCGGAAAAAATTTCTGGATTGTATAAATTGCCCGCTTGACGAAGCGCTTGAGTCTGTTATAGTAAATAAGCTTTTCGAAGCACCAATGGCTGGGTAGCTCAGTTGGTAGAGCAGGGGACTGAAAATCCCCGTGTCAGGGGTTCGATTCCCTTCCCCGCCACCACGACTTGAATCGGCTCAGAGAGAAAATCTCTGAGCCGTTTTCTTTTATTTTTTTGATGTAGATGAAACAAGTAGTAAACGGCAAAGGTCGTGCCTCTTTTAAGAAGCACGACCTACATAGGGTTTCTTTATCTATAAAAGTAATCTAAAACTATCTTAAGCTATCGATACGTACGCAACGCTTCGATGAGCTCAAAAGCATCAATACCTAAGGCATCGGCAAAAGAAAAAACTTCTCCGAGCTTAACGCCACGCTCACCTGATTCAACCTTTGATATGAATGCTTGATCTCCAGCAAGGTGCTCAGCAACCGCCTCTTGAGTAAGACGTTGCTTTTTTCGCAAATCGCGAAGGCACTGGCCCACTAATCTGTTAGATATCTGCTCCATAAGTGCAGCGTAAAACTATCAACTCAAATATGCCAAAATCGCATATTTTCTAAAAAGAAATTCTCCCCGGTTAGTCCACGGGGAGAATTAAGACCTTTAAACGTTGCTTCTTGCAGTGTTTATTGAAGCGTTTATGGCGTTAGAAACCGCCACCGCCGCCTCCGCCGCCGAAGCCGCCTCCTCCTCCGCCGGAGAAGCCGCCACCAAAACCGCCGCCAGAACTTGAGTTAGAAGAAGCGAGCGCTGCCGTAGAGACAGAATGAGCAGCTGTAACGCTCTTGGTTACACTGTCAATCGCGTTAGAACGCATACCATTTCCATAGTAATACCAGCTATAAACAGGCATAAACTGAGGATCTTTGAGCAACTCTGGCATTGCAACTTTCAGCTGATTGATAACCTTATCCGCAACACCAAGCGCAACCGCCATAACCAGAAGCCTATTCCAGAGAATGACGTCAGTAGGAATTGCTTCGTGCAGGTTGGTAAACTCAGTAAGCCACTTTCTTAGCGCACGAGTCTTAGCAAGAGTCTCGACGCCTTCTCTGTTCATCAGATCGAACGAGCCAATGTTTATAACCGCAAAAAGACCGGCAACGAAAAGAATGAACAAATGTAGTAATAGATTGCCAAATGAAACATCTGCCATAACACCCATGAAAAATGCAGCAACTAAAACAAGAACATCAACAGCAATCAGAGCGCCAAGAATTCCTTTTCCATGGAATGAAATCTTATTTGTTCCAAACTTAGCGGCATAGCTAAGTTTGATAGGACTCTCCCAGGACTCATATGCCTTATTAAAATCTTCTGGATGTGATGAGGCGTATTTACCAATTTGTTTCATGGTAACAGTAGTATTTACCGCTCCAGATTCTCCGGCCTTATCAAAGATTAGCCTCATTGCCATGCTATCAATCTTATTTGACAGAGAACTGCCTGAGTAGAAGGATGGCTGACCTTCTGCAAGGTCTTGAACCTTTGTAAGACAATAATCAGACTTCTCCATACCAAGGAAGTTTGTATTAACCGCCTTGTTCAAGCTAATGTACTTTGCGTCAGAAAGGTGCATAAGGGTTGCTGTCAGAGCGTCTCCCTTAATTTCCTCACTGTTATAAAGCATGGAAAGGACTGCTGGGTGATCATTAGATGGAACATCTCTGTAGTAAAGGTCATTGAACTGAGGAGCCATGACCTTTTTGTATTTAATTCGTAACAGAATAGCTGCTACGACAGTGATAGCTGCAAATACTAATGGCGCATAAAGAATAAGGGCCACCTGAGTTTTTGCAACCTCACGCTTGTGATTTGCCTCGTCAGCCCACGCTTGTTCCTCAGACAGAATGCTGCTCAGTTTATTCTGCTGAATGGGAGCTAATCCAGAAACCCAATCGGTTGGGAACGTAATACGAGCTTCTGCAAACTCATCTGTTCCTACACCAGGAACCTTATAGACAACAGCATTGTTAGTGATTTCTACATTTGCGTCCAGCGGACCATGTCCCCAGGCGCGAACAGTATCACCAGCAACTATTGACTGTCCTGAAGGAACAGGAAGATGAATAGTAGCCGTTACATTACGAGACTCTGAATCCCAGCCATCAGACACAAACTTCCAGTACAACTCTGCAGTGTCAGACCAGTTTGTTACAACATTAGTAATGTCATACTCAATGGTTATATGTGCATACTCATCATCATGTGCTGAATAAATCTTTAAATTCAACATATTGCTTGATAGAGTGGGAACATAATACTCATCTGAGCTGGCACTATTTCCATTTGAGTCTTTGCTGTAAAGCTGACGCGTTCCTTGCTTATCCTGAACGGTAACTGAAGTAATGTTCACTTCAACGTTCTGCCCATTGTATTTATTCTTTCCAACGGGAAGATTCCAATAAACACCGTGAAAACTTCCCTTGAAATAGAATGTACGAGTTTCTACAACGTGCAACGTTCCGTCCTTTTGAACCGTTGCATCGATATTTACCGTATCTATTGAAAGGTCGCGGGCAAATGCTTTTGCTGGTGCAATTAGAAACGCAACAGCCAAAAGCATTACGCAAAGCGCAATCCTTACAAACTGGCTCTTTTTAGAAGAGCGAAGCGAGACTTTATACATGGAAACTCCTTTATGTTACTTTCGCAACTCTTCTTAAAAGGATACCACGTACTGTTTAATCTGCTGGTGAATATGAGTTATCCAGTTCAAACAAAGCAGGTGGCAGGCCTTTATCCCACTCCTCTCCTACTTCCTCAGAAAGCAAATACTCATCATTTTCTATAAAAGGAAGGCTAGCAATTCTTTTATTTCTTGATGTTTCGAGATTGCATACAAGCGAGCTTGGGCCGCTGAAGTCTAGAAGGCACCCGTAACAAATTCTCATGTCCTGAAATAACTTTTCTCCGCATCTGGGGCAAATTTTGACGGAGTAGTTTTCTATAGCCATAGCGACTCCTTCTTTCAACATTGCTTTCCTTGGTACTTATTTCTTGAATTAGTACTTTCTGTCCCACTTCAAACCATGGGAAATCATTAACTGATGGTCTTTCAAATGTGCAATAGGCACCCGCGCAGCTATGAATTTGTTTAGGCTGTACTCGCCTCCGAGTTTTTAAAATTTCTCCGTGATCGTCTACAAATGCGATATCAATCGGATACGTCATTCCAAAAGTATGAACTGAAGAGCACCTCAGAAGTAATACTGGAGGAGCTGTTATCTCGGTACCCAAAAGACCGACAAACTTTTCGAAGCCTCCTTGTAACAATTCAAAAATCTGTTCAGAATTAGGGACTTCTTCTATCGAAACTTGTACGTTCATTTTCAAATCACAACTCCCGACTTATAAGGACTCACAACAATTGAGGTTGTATGGGTAAGGCATAGAGGAGACTCTAATGACACTAAAGGGAGACGCAGGGTATGTGGCCAAGGTTTGTACTTAAGAGTTACTTGGTATTTAGGAAAAACAGAGACCATATTCCCAATCACCTCACTTTCTCCCTCCAATGAGACAACGATGTCGCAATTGTCATCGCAATTAAGAGCAGCTCTTATTCTTTGAGCTAGGTTTTCTGGAGCATCTTCATTTGCAGAGTGACTAGAAGAAACTCCATGGGCAATAATTTGATCCGCTGCAACTCGATCAAACTTTGAGCACATATCTGCAAACTTAAATAGATTGATTGCAATTAGAGCAACCACTAATACAACTGGAAGAATCAATGCAGTCTCAACAAACATCTGACCTTTTTGACAACAAAGAAACTTCATTTTTCTCATGTGCCACCAAACACTTTCTTAACATCAATTTCTAAAGGAATATCAATATCAAGAACAGGAATGGTTAATTTCGCAATTGTTATTTTGTCAGGCAAATACTGGAGAGAAAACGCACCAAGTGAGCAAGCTAAAACGATCGGGTCTGATGTATTGGGTATTTTCTGAACTAGCTCACGAATCGTTGATTCTTTCTCGAAGCCAGCTTGTTTCAAAATTCTTTCTGTATTAACAAGAACGGGTTTCATTTGTCTTAAATCGCTCGGCTCTAATCCAGCATCAACAACTATTTGTTTTAAGGCTCTCTGTAATTTGGAACCGACACTACCACCTGTTATTCCATCAATGCCATCAAGAAATTCTGATAGCTTAAAGGACCAAGAAGTTACGCCATCCCCATATGAGATTAAAAGAGATTCCCACAAGCTCATTACTTTATCTACAGTCTTTCCGATAAACCCTCCCTTCCTTTCAACCTGGTCAAAAAAGCTTGAAAGAACGTTATCTGTGGATGAGTTATCTGGGGCAAGTACTGCTCCAGATATTGCATATCCTTCTGGGAGAAAAACCGATTGCTCAAGCGTCCCCAAACGTCCTTGGAATTCTGGAGATGAACCCCTTCTTCTCACAAATGAAATACATCCCCAAGCACCAGGTGGACATAATCTGGGTCTAGCAACCTTCAAAGCATCAAGTGCTTTTTGAAATAAATCTGTTGATTTATCCGCAGCTTCAGATAACTCCTTTTGTAAATCTTTTATTTGTTGGCGTGATGATTCATAAGCTTCAGACTCTTCAACTACGATCTTCCAGTAATACTCAAACCCGTTATCAATATTTGTTGAGGCAGATGCCACTCTTCCTACATCATCACTTGTAAAATGACAATGCTGACACTCACGAACCGCCCCAGAGTCTAAATCCTGTAACGACGCAAATCCCGCATTTTCTCCAGTTGCACCTGGACAGGACATATGGGCATGAATGGTTTTCTCGCCGTTTTCATAAGTACAAGGCCAGATAGGTTTTAAATACAGGTTTGTTTTCTTTGTCTCTTCTAAGTTATGTGGCAATCGAGGTAAATTCATTTCAACCTCACCATCAGCGGTTTCTTTATAAAATCCTTTAGAAAGTTCCTGGTAAGCAAAGTTATAAAAAGCTTTTCGTATAGCTGAATCACGTAATTCTTCTGCGGTACTTCCATTGACAGTCTCCTGATCATATCGAGCTCTGTAATATGCCCTTGCTCGCTTTAAAGCGATACCGAACGTCCAAGAAGTTGGTGACGGGATAGATGGATTGATATTCCCAGAAAGACCAGCAAGGTGCTCCGCTCTCTCACGCATAGAATACGAACCTCCACCGCAGTCTGCCTCCCACGCCCTCTTTTTAGATGACTCTGCTTTACTCTGTAACTCTTCAATTTTTCTTGCTATTTCCTGTAATAGCTCGCTTTGCTCTTTTAATTTATCTGATGAAACATCACTATTTAAATGCCCAAAATCAGATTGCGACTGAGCAGGAAATAAAAGTGCTGATCCTATAAAATTTCCAGTATCAGTAGAGTTCTTTTGTATACAAGAGCTTGCTGCCATTGCCGCAAAAACTGGAAGCATTTTCTCAGTTGTTTCTAAACCCTCACAGGCTGAAGTAGCAAATTTCTTTCGAGCTTCAAGTGTCTTAAAACCCGCATCGCACAATTTGGAGCCTGCTGAAGCTAAACCTGGTACACACGAAGCAACTAATCCAGCGCCAACACACAGCAAACCCGACAATCCAAGGCTCAAGATGCTTGCATCAATTACCTGCGCAATAGTTGTGTATTTAGCAACGACATTTTCTCCTGCCATAGAAGCAGCATCTGCTATTGACTGAGTTTTATATGCACTCGATGAGACCCATGCAACTGATACCAGCGCAAATACAAGCGCTAGACACACCAGCAGTGCGCTTGCAAAGGCAACTGATGTAATACCGCCTGTATCGTCAATAAACAGAGAAAGTCCAAGCCTTATTTTCTTATGCTTGTCCTTTCCAAAAGGCAATCCAATCTGCATAAGAACCCTCAATCCAATCTGGATACGTGCTAGCAGATAAACTAGATCTCAAAACAATTCCTTGATCATCCGTCTGCCCTGCAAGGAATAAACACCAGCCTATTGGCGGCATTGCTGCCACATGGCCCGTAATTTCAATCAGGACATCTTTTTCTTTTTTATCAATAGAGATATTCCAATCCTCATCTCCGCCCTTATGGAATAGAGGTACCTCCGGTATGGCCTTAAGCCTCCGCTTGATATAGGTCTCTATTAATTCAGTATCAGAAGATGTTGTTGCTACTCTTAATCCTTCTGCACAGGCTCCATCCATAACTGTCTTTGTGTAGAGAATGCAAACAGGCTCTACAAGTAATGCGATAATCATCAGAATAACTGGGAATAACAGCGCGGCTTCTACTGACGCTTGACCAGCATTCTGTTTAAAATGAGAGAACATCTTTGGCTAAATCTAAAAGAGAGTCATGCATAGTATGTGAAGCAGCTTGAGTAGCCAGTTGAACAACTGCTCCATTTTGCACAAAGTGATAAATCACACCAAGAGTCGTAATGACAATCAAGCACGAAAATAAAACTAGAGCATATTCAAGCGTTGCCTGCCCTTGTGTATCCTTAACTCCTAGTTTGATACTTCTAATAGATTCTTTACATCTTGAGTAGATATATGACATGTTGAGACCCTCCTTATCTCTCCTTGATTAGAAATAGTCACAAGCTCCGACCAATTTCCACCATTAACCAAACAACTCCATACATTGCCAGCTAGATCCATATATCCGGAATAAACAAGTACACAATCAGCTCTTTGTTGATAGCTCTCTAAAACACTTTGTGCTTCGTCTTGAATGGTTTCTTTACTATCTCTTTGTACTGAATTCTGCTCAAATAAATCTTTTGCAGCTTCATATGAGACTGGCTGTTCATCAGATCTTTTTTCTATCCTAAATTTCTGAGTTTGTGCGTAATCTGAGTTTGTATTTGATGAATTAGTCTGTTTTCTTGGTAAGAAAAGAAACGCAGCAACTAGCAAACATACAGTGGCAATAATAAACACAGAATAAGCAGCAGTGCTTTTCTTACTCATAGAGAATTAATTCCAGATGTAATCGCTTCCCAAAGTTCAGAAACTTTACCCTTAAAAGCAATAATTGCGACAATTGCAATAACTACAAGTACACCGACCAAAATTGCATACTCTGTAGTTCCTTGTCCTGATTCATCCTCTTTTAAGTCACGAAGATACCCAAAAAATTGATATAAATACATCATCGTCTTTCCTTTCTCCTAAGAAGAAAATGCAGGTCCAAGCAAAGGGCCTAAAATTGCAAGTAACATTGCTGGAACAATCAGCGTTCCCAGAGGGATGAGCATTTTAATTGGAATTTTTTCGATTTCCGTTTCCAACAAAGAACGTTGCTCATCGCGAAGAACTGAAGCCTGTCTATCTAATATTTCTGCAAGAGGAGTTCCAAAAGTAAGCGCCTCGTTTACAACAGTCGCAAAGCTTTTAAGCGAAGGAACTCCCACTCTGGAAGCCATCTGATTGAGAGCCTCTTCACGAGTAGTAGCACCAAGTTTCCAAGTCATATGAGCATTTGAAAGCTCTTTTGATAGCTCGCCAGATTCTCGTAAACAATACAAATCTAGAGCCGAATCAAAAGATAATCCTGACGACAGTCCAAGGATCAAAATATCAATCATTTCTGGCATCTCGCGTAGACATGATTTTCTTATAAACTCTGACTTTGCTCGAAGGCTCACTCTCCTGTGACCTCTTACACCTCTAATAATTTGCTGGCAATAACGCTGAATATCAAAATGATTCAAATTTACGGGTATAACCAAGACAAGAATGGCTATGCATAATGCAAACGCTAAAGAGCAAGTTAGATCTATCACTTCATTACTCCTTTCATAATGCTTCGAATAATCAAAAGAGCAATACAGTCCATGACCATAGCAATCGCTGTGCATATAACGCCTGATGGCGTAAACAAACCCTTTTGAAAGTCTGGTGATAAAAGCGACAAAATAACCAACAGAACAACAGGGAGAAGACATACAATTCGAGCAGATAATCTAACTTGAGCAGTCTTTGTTGCTATAAGTCTTTGATTCTTCTCTTGTAATTCAACTAGCTCAGCAGTTTTTTGTAACAGACTCTTAAGCGGAGAGCCCGTTCTGTGTGAAATTACTAATGCACTAGCCAGCAAATTAACACCTGGAGCATCCAGTCTCTCTGCCAAGTCTTCAATAGCTTCTTCGATAGGAAAACCACACTTGATTTGCATATCGGCAATACAAAAATTTTCTGATACAACACCTTCTGTATGTTTACTGACATATTCAATAGATTGTGAAAGTGTGAGACCTGATCCAAGAGCAACAGCAATAGTTCTAAAAATCGAAGGCATCATATGAGCAATTTCTAAAGTAGTCTGATGCTTAGTGTGTTCATAGAGAAAATAAGGACCTAGAAATAACGAAAGGAAACCACTAAGTACACCTAATACAGACTCAAATAGAACGCCAAGCAGGATGGATACAGCTATGCCACTAATAAAAAACAGTACGAAGGCATCACTGACTAAGGTGATTCCATATTTATAAAGAAAGCGATTACGCAGCTGTATTGATACATAAGAAAAAGGCTCCCATTTGAGCAAGTACTGTACAAAAACACTATTGCGTGCAAATTGAAGAAGATAGCCCACATAACCTGCTATTCGTGTACTTATTTGAGAGACAGTTTTTTCTTTACCGTTACATATAAAAAAATAAATAATTACTCCAAAAGCACCTCCTGTGATCGTGGAAGTAATGACATCCATGAAGTAACCTCCTTTTTATTGAGTAATCCATCTTTTATGGCGCGATTGATAAAAGAAGGGATTTTTACAAAAAGCCAACTTCTTTTCTGCACGTCAAACGACACCACCTCTTGTACTTCGATTGATCCTGACGAAGACAAAGAAATTTCTGAAACGCTGGTTACATATCGCTTTCCATCGGGAAATCTTTGAGACATAACTATCAAATCAAGTGCAGTTGCTATCTGCTGTTCTATAATTTCTGCAGGTAAGTCCATGCCAAAACGAGCCATTAACACCAGGCGTAATATTGCCTCTTGCGCAGTTCCGGCATGTAGCGTAGTTAGAGAACCATCGTGACCTGTATTCATAGCCTGCAACATATCAATGCACTCTTCGCCTCTTACCTCTCCTACTACAATTCGGTCTGGCCTCATTCGGAGCGCATTTCTCACCAATGATCTAATGGTTATTTCTCCTGTTCCTTCTATCGAAGCAGGACGAGCCTCTAGCCTGACAACATTTGGATGTGAATCAAACTTAAGCTCCGCTGAGTCCTCAATAGTGACTATTCTTTCTGACTTTGAAATTTCACATGAAAGTGCATTTAAAAGCGTGGTCTTACCAGATCCTGTTCCACCAACAACCGCGATTCCCTGTCTGCATTTCACAGCCCAAGACAAAAATCTTGCAAGCCATTGAGGCAGTGATTTCATTTCCACTAGCCGGTCCAAAGAAGTAATTTTTCCGGTAAATCTTCGAATAGTTACTGAAGTACCGTTCACTGCAACAGGACTTGCAACTGCATTGACACGGTCTCCATTATCAAGACGAGCATCAACAATAGGACTCACCCTGTCCAGTCTTCTTCCTAATGGAGACAAAATGCGATCCATAACAATCAAAATCTGCTCTTCTGAGTCAAAAACTGTTTTCGATTCAAATAGCTCGCCGTTTTTCTCGTAGAACAAATTGTTACAGCCGTTTATCATGATTTCAGTAACATCTTTATCATTCAGCAACGGCTGAATTGGACCAAGACCACACACCTCATTAATTACCTGCTCAATTATTTCTTCATAGTCGACTGAGCTAAAAAGCTCGTCTTTTTCTTCATTAACAATTGCTTCACAGGTAACCCTTAATTCGTCTCTTACGCGATCAATATCACTGCCCGTTATAAGAGAAGAAACCGTGGAAAGTCCTAATCGAGAAACAAGTTTTTCTTTTAACTTCTTTCTAGCCTTCAGAAATAGTTCTTTTTGAAGTTGTGAGTCATCCTCTTCTTGTGTCTCAATTTGCTTAGCAACGCGTTCGAAGACAAGCATTAACTCACTTCCTTCTTCCTGTTAAACAAACTAAATGGCTTTTTCTCAGGAGTTACTTGCAGGGCAATTTGAGCCTCGCGCAGTTGCGGAAGAATACCCAACTCGTTAAGGAAATGCGCAAGTACAAAAGAAACCGACTGTGCAAATGAAGTTTCCTCTTGTAACAGTACAGAGAGCTTTCCTTGTTGAATAAGCTCTTGAAACCCCAGTCCGCCTTCAAAAATCCTAAACATCTTTGCTGCTTCAAGACCAACCTCTGCTTTTCCAATAGAAAAGTCCTGTTTAACCCTTGGATTTGCTTTGTTTTCAAGTCGAATAATGCGAGTTCTTGCCACTCCAAGACGCACAGCAAGTCCACTTACTTTTGCCAAAGAGTTAATGCACGTAAGGGGGTTCTCTGAAACAATAACCAGCCTATCTGCACATTGTGCTGCCTGGGCATAGCAATCTGTTGATGCTGTCGTAGTGTCTACGAGCACCAAATCAACCAAACCAGAAATAGCTTGAAGAAAATAACTCACGCAAGGAAATAGAAGCTCTGCCATTTCAGGTTTTACACAAGGACCAAAAAGATACAAATTTTTATGGATACAAGTTGCCTTTTCTAGAAGGCTCTCTTTTTCTGAAGATACATCAGCAACAAGATCAGAAAAATCCTTTGGCTGCCTAATTCCAAGTTTCTCAAAAGCATTGCCATAAGACAGGTCAAAATCAACTAATGCAACTTTTAAACCCCAAGAAGAAGCAAGCAGTGCCATTGAAGAAACAAGTGTGGTCTTTCCCACTCCTCCTCTTCCTGAAGTGAACGTCAGAATCGGAGCTTTTAAAGTCTTATCAAGAGGAATAAGGGATTGAAGATAGGTATTTAGCTCTTGGATACTGGCAACATAATCTGAAGCTTCTGGTAAAGGCTGAGAAAGCCTGTCAGCCCCATATGATTGATATCCTCTTCCAACCTTTACCAGATCCCCTAATTCCATAGGGTCAATAACTAAATCAACTCCTGCTTTAGCCGCTCTAGAACGAAGTGATCCAGAAGCTCCAGACCTTACCAACACTACACAGCGAGCATTTCCGTCTTTAACAATCGCAGCTGCAAGATTTATATCCGAAACATCGGAGCCGGTATTACCAATTAAAACTGAATAATCTTGAGGAGTTGAACGAGCAACAATTGATCTAAGAGATGCTGCCGAATCTGTAAACTCACACCTATTACTGATACCTAAGTACGTAAGAATGGCTCCAATCTCAACGCGTGCGTCAAGACCTACGTATGAGATCCACTTTTCTAACATCACGCTTCACCTCCTGGATTAGTAGACGAATCTACTTGTGACGCACTGTCGCTGTTTTGGTTGGTTGTTAAAGAAGCAGGATTCTCTGGCTGTACCTCTTCACTTGCATCAGATGGGCTTGACTGATTTGTCGCGTCAGATAAATCTTTTGGGTTTTCTTCTTCAACGTAAGAATTGTTGTGTAGTAAGTCCTGGGCATTAATCTTTGACCCTGGAAGAGTAAAGCGGAGTGTTCCTCGAGCATATGCAGAAAGCACAGCAGGAACCTGTTCAGGAGTTAATCCAAGCGTTACAGAAGAAGATGTGTAAAGAGTACCCTCGGTGTCGTCTGACAATACCGCAATATCCGAGGCAATACAGGTAATAAGAGAATCAGTAACCTCATATGCTGCAAGCTTTGTACCAGCGCTAAGCCTCTCAGCCAATCCGTACTTCTCGCCATGAGAAATAGTAAGACCAACAAGATTTTCTGGAATAGAAATCTGAGAGGCAACAGATCGTAGGTGAAGAGAAACAACAGGCATACCAACTCCAATAACAGATGACACCGTTCGACCCATAACACTTTCTGGATTAGTAATTGCCCCCTCGGGAATCAGATCAGAAATCCAGCTTTTTACCTGGGTATTAGAAGATGAGAGAGTTTCTCCGGGTTCTATTTGTTTTGTGGCCACCAAAATTGAAGTAAGTTCTCCACCGTATTTTTGTATTGCCTCTGCTCGTGACTTCTCGGCATCAGCACGGACACTTTGTACGTATGCAAAGAAACAAAAACTTGCCAGAAGCGCACTCAACACAGAAATCAAAATTCTTGTTTTCTTAGTCACTGTTTTTCCTCCCTCCATTTGCGATATATCGATTGTGCGCTCGGGTTGAAAGAGGGAGGACAAAAACAAAAGATTTACCTGCACAAATATGTCAGATAGCTGACGCGAATCTGACACAAAGTAATGAATTCGCAGACCCTGGTGGTGAGAAGAAAAATAGGTAATTTAAATTTTTATCTAATTTGATATATAAAAATTTTTAGAACGTCATAACTGCTACATTTTTCAGAGAGATTGTAATGAATGATTTTTTAAGTGATTTCCCTAATTCATGAACGAGGGTTGACCCCCCCTAATTAGCTAGGCAGGACCAACCCTCGTTAGTCTCAATATATTATATTTCCTGCTAGTTTAACAAAAAAGCACCCTAGATAAGCCAGGATGCTTAGAGGATTTACGCTGTTAAAGCTTAGAGCACAACGTCAGGGTCAAGCAATTGCTGGCTTTCTCGCATTTCTTTTGCCAGAGATAAATACGCCTTTAACTGGGGTTCTGTAATCTTGCCCTCATGCAGGGCGTCTTGAACGCTACATCCTGGCTCGTGAGTATGGGTGCAATCCCTAAATTTACACGTCTGAGCAGCTTCAGAGATGTGTGGGAATATCTTCTGTAATCCCCTCTCATGGCCCACAATAGGCAAGCTTCTGAGCCCTGGCTCATCCACAATAACACCAGCGTCAGGGAGCGCCACCATGCGACGAGCGACCGTTGTATGACGTCCCGCCTTATCAGATTCGCGAACCTCTCCCGTTTCAAGCGCTTCATGTCCCAAAAGCGCATTTAGAAGCGTTGATTTACCAGCACCTGATTCACCAAGAACAATGGCTACGGAGCCGTAAGGAACAAGACTACGAACAGCATCAATTCCCCACGCAGCTCCAAGCTTTTGAGCCGTTTGAGCAAGATCTGCAAGTGCCTCGGGTTTCTCGCCCTCAAGCTTTGAAGCCGTTGCAACAATCTTCACTGTAGAACCAAGAGCTGCGGTGATAGAAGAAATCTCTTGAGCCAAAAGCTCTGGTCCCGCTACATCTGACTTAGTAAGCACCACGGCACAGGTTGCTCCACAATCTTCAGAAATGACCGCTGAACGCACAATGCGATCTACCGAGATAGTCTCTCCGTCCAAAGCCTGTACCACAAGCACAAGGTCAACGTTTGCGGCCAAGGTCTGTTTTTGACCACGAGCGCCTCCCTTCCAGCGTGCAATATCGGTCTCTCGTGGCAGAATCGCCTCGATGATGCCCATATCATGCGAATCCGGGATGCGCGCACAAACCCAGTCACCAACGGCCACCGTGGAGTTCTGACCCTTGGTCACGCGCGCGGCAAACTCAGCGCGAAACACTCCCTGCTCTGACACAACCGCGGGAAATCCCCTATCCAAGCGGACCACGCAGGCCATGGTCATCATCTGGCGAGAAACTCCTTGAGCTTCAAGCCCTGTCATGATATCTGCATAGGCCTTCGTCTGAGCCGACGATGGAGTCAGCTGCTCAAACGCTGGAACATCCAGTAATGAAGAAAGGGCCGGCAAAGACCCTTGAGTCCTGCCGGCTCCTAGTTTTTTGGAACTTTTTGTACGCTTAGCGGACAAGAGTACTCCTCTACCTTATGCCTTATTCTTTTGTACAGAACGTATAACAGCCTTATAGAGCTCCATCAAAGGAATGATTGATGCAGCTAGAAGCATTGCTGTTGCATACTCTTCAAGGCCAATCTCGGCAAAGCCAAATGCCTGAGAAAGTGGTGTCTCAATAACCACAAAGGTAAGAATCAGAGACATTACAAAAGAGCCCCACAGCCAAATGTTTTGGCTAGTTAGCTTGAAAATGGAACCGCGTAAAGAACGCATGTTGAAGGAGTGGAACATCTCAACCATAGAAAGCGTCAAGAATGCCATGGTCATGCCTTCAACGCCAGCCTCAGGATTTGCAATAACCTGTGAGATGTCAAAGGTTCCATACTCAAAGTAATGGCCAATGAAATAACTGACAAGGGTGAGAAGAGCAATGATAGAACCTTGAACAAGACAGTCAAAACCAACGCCACCTGCAAAGATGCCATCCTTAGGGTTACGAGGCTTACGCTTCATAATGCCTGGCTCAGCCTTCTCGGTAGCCATAGCAAGAGCTGGCAGAGAGTCGGTGATTAGGTTAATCCACAGAAGGTGGGTAGGCTGAAGGATAGTAAAGCCAACCAGGGACGCAATAAAGACAGAAATGACCTCAGCTAGGTTGGAGCTCAAGAGGAACTGGATGCACTTACGAATGTTATCGTAGATGCGTCTTCCCTCTTCGCAGGCACTAATAATGGTGGCAAAGTTATCGTCTGCCAGAACCATATCTGCAACACCCTTGGTAACGTCGGTACCAGTAATGCCCATACCAATACCAATATCAGCGCGCTTAATGGAAGGCGCATCGTTAACGCCGTCGCCCGTCATGGCTGTGACCATGCCCTTCTTGCGCCAGGTATCAACAATGCGAACCTTGTGCTCAGGCTGAACGCGTGCATAAACGCCAATTGTCTCAATGCGCTGCTCAAATTCTTCATCAGAAATCTTATCAAGCTGTGCGCCAGTGATTGCCTGAGAGCGATCAGTAATAATGCCCAGCTCAATTGCAATAGCAACGGCTGTATCAATGTGGTCGCCCGTAATCATAACGGTACGCATACCAGCTTCATGGGCCTCAGCAACAGCACCCTTAACCTCAGGACGAACTGGGTCAATCATGCCTGAAAGTCCCACAAAGATCATGTCGTGCTCAAGGTTAGCTGGATCATAGCTCTGAGGAGCTTCTGTTCCCCAGTCACGACGAGCAGATGCCATAACACGAAGTGCCTGGTCAGCCATAGACTTGTTCTGAGCCAAAATCTCAGAGCGAGCCTCATCGGTGAGGTCAATAATGCCATCGCTTGTCATAATCTTGGTGCAGCGAGCAAGTACCTCATCAGGCGCACCCTTGGTGTGCTGTACAACCTTGCCAGAGCGGGTACGCACCACAACAGACATCATCTTACGAGAAGAGTCAAAGGGCGCCTCACCAATACGAGGGCGAGAAGAAGCTAAATCACTTGTGGTGTATCCAAGTTTTGCAGCGTCTGCAACAAGAGCGGCCTCGGTTGGCTCACCCTTTGCCACCTGCTCAATATCATCCCAAGTAGCATCAGAGCACAGTGCCATGGTACGTACATGTGCATCAAGATTTTCTGTCTCATGACGAACAACAGTCATCTTGTTTTGGGTCAAAGTACCGGTCTTATCAGAACAGATAACCTGAGTACAGCCAAGGGTCTCAAC
>ERZ772955.701-NODE-701-length-24447-cov-3.544277_pt1 | contig 24447 bp, 26 predicted proteins | sample MGYA00511133_ERZ772955 | MGnify/ENA primary metagenome ERZ772955 (study PRJEB29015, sample SAMEA2737914) | human oral metagenome | biome: human oral; feature: human-associated habitat; material: dental | place: China | collected 2149 ... | reverse complement strand
CGCTGTCTGGCCAAGGCTTGTAGCCGATTCGATTACATATGAGATATATTAATAAAACACCACCATGAATGTAACACAAACAGGCACTTCTATCTACGGTTCACATGTGATAACTTTTTAAGCAAACAATTTTGAGACGAAATTATCATAATGCGCATTGCGACTTTCAGAAGCTAACGATAAAGTTTTATGATGAGCAGGGCAAATGGAGAGCCGTTTGGCGGACAATTAATGAAGGCGCCATGTTTTACCCGGTGCTACGGCACGGCTCCTGTGTGGAGTTGTCGGAGTCGGAAAGCCTGCGGAACCAGCTTGCAAAAGCAGTTACATGTATATATCAGAAGTACGAGGGGTGAGCGGATATGGAAGTTGCTGTACGGAAGGTGGACACATACATCGAACAAATGTTGAATGATGTTCGGAGATCGATTGCCTCTGACAGAGCGGAGCGGTTTCGACAGGGGAAAGAATTTAATATTTTTAGGGTACAGCGCATTCTGAATGATGAAGTGAAAATATGCCGTTTGATTCGCGAGTTGTTGGATCCAAGGGGAAGCCATGGACAAGGCAGTGCTTTTCTCCGACTGTTTCTGGAGACTTTAGGATGGGCAAAGATTCGGCAGATTGCGGACGAGGACTATGATAAGGCTACGGTTGCAGGCGAGGTATTCATCAAGAATGATCGGCGCATCGATCTTTTAATCAGGATAGGCAAGTATATGCTTCCGATTGAGGCAAAAGTTTATGCCGCGGATCAGGAACGGCAATGCTTTGATTATTATAACTTCACTGTCAGGTATGATCCGGATGTCGTCATCTATTACCTTACCCTGGATGGGCATGAGCCTTCGGAAAGCAGTAAAAACGGATTGAAAGACGCGCAGATTCAGTGCATTTCGTTTGGCAAAGAAATAATTGATTGGCTAACGACCTGTATCAAGGCGGATGTGTTGGAACAGATCCATCCTGTCAGAGAGATTCTGATCCAGTTTCGTGAGATATTGAAACAGCTGACGGGAAAGGAGGAAGGAAAAGTAACGATGGAAGTTATGCATCTAATCTCATCCTCAAGAGATAGTTTTGAAGCTGCGGAAAAAATTGCGAGTACTCTTGCGGCTGTCAAAGCGGAAAAAATGATTAAGATCTTTGATTACATCAAGTATTACATGGATAAACAGGGATATTCAAAGTACCTTGTTCATGAGGCATACAGAGATGAGGCAATCCAATATTACAAAAGCAAAAAATTAAGCTGGCCGAGCCTAAATTATTGTGTGCCTGCAGCTGAATCCGAGATAGGGGATAAAATTGCTCTACGCTTTGAAATCGGAACGCAGCTTTATTTCGGTATCGTCCCTTGGGATTCGGTCGAAAAAAAGAACTGGAAGCCGGAGAGCCGCGACGGAGACATAGAAACATATGTGTTTGAGCATCTAATGCCTGTCAAAGCTGAGGACAGCAACAATAAGAACTGGTATTGGATGAAATATATAGCGGAAGAGATTGATTTTTGGACTTGTAACGATGCCTACAAAGAGCTGTATAACAGACAGGCTTTTCGAGCAACCATCGAGAGAGTGTTTGCTGAAATTGCGGGGGCGCTTGGGGTATTGATGAAAGCATAAACGGTACAGGCCTACTGAAAAGAAATTGCAAAAAAATGCCGGTGCTCTTTCGGCACTGGCATTTCATATCGATTCACGGTAAGATTGACGTATACAGTTGTAAAGCACAAAAAGAAAGGAAGGTCCGGCTATATGAAGTCACACAAGTTTTTCGCATGGGCAACGGTATTCTGCTTTGTCATGACGATGGTAACCGGATATAAGAGACAGTAAGCTCGGCTTGCATCGAAGAAGCAATGACGGCAGTCTTTCGCTTTTTCAGGACAGCTCATGTAAAACAACGCCCGCTTGCTTTAGGGCCTCCTCCACGGCGATTGCCAACTGATCGGCGCAGGAGGTTCCGCGGCCATCGCAATCGTTTCCTCTGAGAAGTGAGACTGCCTCGGCCGCATCTCTGCCCTCAAGCAGTCTGCTGATGGCAGAGGTATTGCCGGGACATCCACCGCAGAATACGACGTTGTGCAGTTGATTGTCTTCGAGTTCGAAGCTGATTTGTTTTGCGCAGACACCGCGTGTTTGATACGAATAGCGTTTCATTTCTGGAAACCTCCTCATGTTTTGATATCACTATTGTACATGGTAGAAAAAACATATCAAGTACAGAGTGGATACAACACGAGCGTTCGATTGCTTATTTCACCGGGGTGGAGTACAATGTAGGCAAGCTACCGCCTCCGTAGAAAGAAAAGCGAGATGTGTTCTCAATGCTTGGCGGGGGTATCGGCTACTCTGCAATCGGCATCTCTTTGGAAAAGAGGAGTGGCGGCGGCAGGGGGACAGTCTCTTCCCTTTTGGGAAGAACAGGCGCTTCGGTTTCAAAGTGGAATCGAATGCAATACGAAAGGAGTAATCCCTATGTCTCTTGAAGATAAGATCGATCAGCTGAAGGGTGCTGTCAAAGAGGGTGTCGGTAAGATTTCCGGCGATGTAAAGGCAGAGAAGGAAGGCGCTGCGGAGCAGGCGACCTCGAAGGCAAAGGAAGTCGCGGAAGATGCCAAAAAGGCAGCGGAAGAAGCTGCGGAGCAGGCATCCGCCAAGGCGAAGGAAGTTGCTGGAAATGTGAAGGATGCGCTGGAAGGAACGGTTGACGGCGTCAAGAACATCCTGAACAAGGACAAAGAATAAGTTTGATGCGAAAAGCCCCTTACCGAGTTCAGTAAGGGGCTTTTTTCTGTTCCGGCAATGAAAAAAGCTTCATTGCTTTCCTCTCTGACGAAGCTCCCTTCTCTATTGCATAAATAAAGTTGCGTGATCACGGATTCAAGGTGCAGGCTGTCAACTGTTATTGACAATATCAATGTCGTTGTGGATGTGTCGAAACAGCTTTTGGAATGCTTTTCCGCGCCTTAGCGAAAGTGACGGTAGAATTTCATTCGGATTCCATGTAATATTGAGTTGAGCCGTTTGTTTCGTTCTCTGCGGTACATATTCATTATAGGGATTCCTACGATGCCTGAAGGGCGAGCCGCCGTCTTTTTTCATTTTTCGAGGTTACACCATGATACGGGCAGTACCAAAGAACACGGGATGTATGCCGTGAGAGAGGAAAGAAGGGAATTGCGAATCATCTGAGTGTGGCTTTGAAATAAGGATCATAATGAAAGTAGCAGTAACTTACGAAAAGTGGGAGGTTTTTCAGCATTTCGGTAGGACACCGCAGTTTAATCTGTATGAAATTGCTGATGGCAAGGTGGATTCCGGAGAGGTGATAGATACAAACGGCATAGGACATGGTGCGCTTGCCGGGTCCTTAAAAGACTTTGGTGCGGAGGCTATGATCTGCAGCGGTAGAGGCAGCGGAGCGATTGCAGCCATGAGTGATGCGGGGATTAAGGTCTACGCCGGAGCAAGCGGAAATGCTGACGATGTGATCGCATCATATATTGCCGGTGCTTTGCCGGAGATCGGCAATGCAACCTGCGACCACCATAGCCATGAGGCACATGGTGATCATGGTTGCGGAAGCGGCGGATGTCATCACTGAGCTGGGGATATTTCATTTTGTTATGGAGGCGGCATGAAAATTATAAATTTGATTGAAAATACAGAGGGACGTGAGGGCTGTGCATATGCACATGGTCTGTCCCTTTATGTGGAAACGTCAAAGCATAAACTTTTGTTAGATCTCGGGCCCTCGGAGGAAACTTTGCATAATGCAGAGAAGCTCGGCATTGATCTGTCTGAGATAGATACAGTCATATTAAGCCATGGGCATTTTGATCACGCGGGCGGTATCATGCCCTTTGTGAAGATAAATCCGGATGCCAAGATCTATATGCAGGAGAGGGCTGATGCGGACTATTATGCCGATGAGGGTGAAGAAGCGGAGGGAGAGCGTTATAGATATATCGGCATAGATAAGGCGATAGCAGAACTTCCGCAGGTGGTGAAACTACGGGGGGATTATCAGATCGATGATGAGCTGGAACTCTTTACGCTCGAGAAGAGGTCGCATGCTCTGCCGTTTGCGAATAAAAGACTTCTGATCAAAGAAAACGATGCGTTTGTAAGGGATGATTTTGAACACGAACAGTATCTTGTGATCAGAGACGGAAGCAGGAAGCTCCTTTTATCCGGCTGTGCGCATAATGGAATGTTGAGCATTTTGGAAGCTTTTAAGGATAAGTATGGAACAGCGCCCGATGTGGTCATCAGCGGTTTTCATCTGATGAAGAAAACGAAATATACGGATGAGGAGCTCAGGGAGATCATAGATATCGGAAAAGAACTTAAGAAGTATCCCACGAAGTTTATTACCTGCCACTGCACCGGAGAGCCGGCCTATAAAATCATGAAGCTGTCCATGGGAGAACAGCTTCAATACGTTCACTCCGGAGAAGAGGTGGATTTGAGTCGCGCAGTGTCAAAGAACACAAAGAAAGTGAGGTCTGCATTCATGAAGTGGCACAAGTTTTACGCATGGGCAACGGTATTTTGTTTTGTGATGACGATGGTAACCGGATACAAGAAAAAATAATCCTGTTTCGGTTTCTTCCGCTCATTTGATCCAAGCGTAGTTTCATAAATGGAGCCGAGGGATAAAGGATGAAGCTCCATTTCGTGAGCATCAGAAAAATCCGGCCGACATTTTGAGAAATGTCGGCCGGATTTTTCCTGTATCAGAGACTTAACGCAACTGTAGCCGCAGATTCAGGAGGACAGACCGCTCTGGGCCATCTTATTCATGCGGCGACAGGAAGGTCATAGCGCAGGTAAATTTTCGGCCTTGGACAGGATTTCTTCAAGGTTGTAATAACGGCTTCTTCTCATGACTTCTTTTCTCCGGTAATAGAGGATGCCTGGGGGGATGTTAAATATATCATGCCGGGCGACAGGATTTGAAAATCCTCGATCGGGATGTAGCGGTCATTTACATTCGGATGAGTGAATGCCTGCTCTACGGCGACTGCAAGCTGATCGGCACAGGATGTTCCTCGGCCTCCACAATCGTTCCCTTTGAGAATGGCCACTGCCTCAGCTGCTTCCTTGCCTTCAAGTAGTCTGCTGATGGCAGAGCTGTTACCCGGACATCCGCCGTAGAATACAACATTGTGCAGTTTATTGTCCTCAATTCCGAAAGTGATTTGTCTTGCGCATACACCGTGTGGCTGATACGAATAGTTTTGCATACCTGTTAACCTCCTTTTTTCTGATATGATTATTGTATGCCGCAAGAAAAATATATCAAGTACGCAGAATAGAGGGGCTAGGTATTACAAATGATACCGGTAGGTGGAAATGAATCAGAAAGAGACAGCTGATGAGGAAAATTTGATTGCAGTATCGGGGCCTGAAAAAATCCATATGCCAGGAAGGGGCAGTTAGATACGGAAGATTTTCCCCAATAGTATAGAGGGATAACCGATACGATGTTGGCCAATTCCTTAAGGGAAATGGAGACGAACAGACCGGTGATAAGAACACGGCGCTTATTGCTCCAAGCTATCAGGCGAAGCTCAAATATGTTATAACGATATCACGTTGCGTAAAATGAAATTTAAGTTACGGAGGATAAGCTCTTGCGATATATCCTTTTACTGCGCGGCATCAATGTGGGCGGCAAGAATAAAGTAGTGATGCGTGAATTCAAAGATTTACTTGCGGCGGCGGGGTTTGAAGCGCCTGCATCTTACATTAACAGCGGAAATCTCTTTTTCAGCAGTGCCGAGCCCAAAGAGAGCTGCATCTCAAAAATCAGAGCGCTATTGGGAAAAAATTATGATTCTCCCATCCCCTTTGCTTTGCTCACAACAGAGGAATACTTGGAAGAGCGGATCGCCCTGCCGAGTTGGTGGCACGGGGAGATGGCGAGAAGAGATGTTTTGTTCTATTCCTGCGGCATGGACGTGGGTAAGATGCGGGACTTCATCGAACAAGCTGCTCTTTATAATGAAATCGTGCATGTCGGGCAGCATGCGGTATTTTGGGGAAAATACGATGAGGCGGAGTACCTGAAAACGATTTATCATAAAAAGCTGATGAAGCAAGCGTTTTACAGGGAAGTCACCATACGAAGCGGAAATACATATGAAAAAATTGCGGAAATCCTCGAAAACGAAAAATAAGCAGAAAGTCCGGCCACATACTGTTCTGCACTGCATTTCAGCCGAATGATGGCGAGGAAGCATACGGAAAAGCGTTTTCGTATTGCGCCGGAGCGTGTTATTGTTAAATACGGGAAGAAGGTGTGCCGTCATGGCAGTTCATCAGCGAAACGCAACCCCCGTTTGACAAATTGACAAGCTGCTTTGGTAGCCTGCAAACACGCAAAATGGCATGCTTGAGCTATCAAAAGCGAAAGGAGAACAGACATGATTTTGGCGGATAAGATTATAGACGAGAGAAAGAAGAACGGGTGGTCTCAGGAGGAGTTGGCCGAGCAGCTGGGTGTATCGAGGCAGTCGGTCTCCAAATGGGAGAGTGCGGGTTCGGTGCCGGATCTCAAAAAAGTTATTCAGATGGCAGAGCTCTTTGGCGTGAGCACGGATTACCTTCTAAAGGATGAGCTGGAGAAGGAAAACCGAGCCGTAGTCGAAACATCCGGGAGTGACGCAGACAGTCCGCTGCGTCGGGTGAGCATGGAGGAGGCCAACGCGTTTTTGGACGCAAAGCGGGAGACAGCGCCCCGACTCGCGAATACGGTCAGCTTGTTCCTCCTGAGTCCGGTTGCATTGCTTCTGCTTGCCGGAATCGCCGAAAGTCCGAACTACAACTTGGCGGAAGGCCCGGCGATGGCAGTCGGTTTGGCGGTTCTGCTTCTCCTCACGGCGGTAGGCGTATTCATTCAGATTACAGACCGGAATAAGCTGAGCTGCTTTGAATACTTGGAGCGGGAGCCGTTTGAAACCGAATACGGTGTGAGCGGCATGGTAAAGGAGAAGAAGCGAGACTACGAGAGCCGCTATTCGCTGGGACTTGCCGGCGGCACAGCAATCTGCATTGTGGCGGTGATTCCGCTCCTAGTTGCGGGCGCCATGGATGCAAGCGACTTGGTTTTGTTTCTGTGTGCGGGCCTCTTGCTCGTGCTGGTTGCGCTGGGGGTAAACCTGATTGTGCGTGTCACACAATCAAAGAGAGTTACGATACCATACTCCAGGAGGGGGATTACGCCAAGAATAAAAAGCGTATACAGGCAAAGATGGGTGCCCTTTCCGCCGCGTACTGGTGCCTCACAACCGCAATCTATCTCGGCTGGAGCACTTGGAGGCAAGACTGGGAGGAGTCCCGGATCATTTGGATGGTGGCGGGCGTCCTCTATGGTGGTGTTTACGGAATCGTGCGTATGATGCTGAAGGCGGATGAAAACTGACGGGAGCGAAGAAGACGCTTGCCAAGCAAGCCGGTTTCCGGGACAGAAAAAGCGGTCGAAAGCGTCGCCGAAATAAAAACGGCGGGGACACGTCAAGAGACATGCGCTAGGGATTCTCCGGAAAAAAAGCAGATAGAAGCAGCAGGGAAAGATAGAGAATTGGAATGAAGAAATTGCACAGAGAAATAAGGGAAAAAGCTTCGCGCACGAAATTAAAATTGTGCGCGAAGCTTTTTTATCGCCGGATTAAGTCCAGACCGTGGTGGAGATAAAAGGGGGAAAGGTCAAAAAGTATCGGGGTTCTCTGTGTCCGTTTCATCTTCAAAGGGCGCGCCCTCGAGTTCCAAAAAGCGCTCGTTAATTTTAAGCTCTGCGTCCAGGCGGTCATAAAGAAGGAGCTCCGATAAGAACACAATGAACCAAACACCGAGCAACGGCAATAAGAGCAGGGACCAGGGGGCAAACAGCAGATAGAGCCCCCAATAAAAGAGCTGAAGCAGCGTCACGCCCAAAACGCGCCGGAAATATTTTGCGGAAAATAAAATGATGTTGCGGATGCGGTCAAAACCGGAAAGCTCAAAGAGCACCAGTTGCGGCCAGTAGAGTGTGTTGATGAGAATGAGCAGAAGTCCGCTTAGGAGGCAGGCGATAACGGATCTCGCATCCTGTCTGAGATTCAGCATCCATGCGACATAAAACATAAACGCATAAGAGCCGAGCAGCAGCCCGAGCAGTGCCCCGGGAAGCAGAGAGGCCTTTCCGTTTTGCTTCCAGCTTCGCAGGTAGCAGCGCCACCAGTTGTCCGGAGAATAGCGCAGTCCCCGCATGACCGCATCGTAGAGCGCGGCGAGAAAAGGCCCTAAAATCATGCCGCCGAGGAGACTTGCGGGCAACAGAATCAGAAGACTTGAATACAGGACGGAAAGAACAATGCCTATGACAAGCGGCAGAGAGCCGAGCAGGGTGAGCATACCGACCTTCCACCAGTGGAAGCCGTAGAAGCTCAGCAGTTGCCGGTACCGACGAAAGCCGGTCTGCCGTGTTCTCAAATCGTAGTCGTCGTCATGAAAGAGCAGTGCCATAAGAACTCCAGTCTGCGGTCTCAGTCCGCATATCCGAGATAAACATGTTCCAGGAAGGAAGCAAGCAGCGTTGCGGGCTCCTCCGCCTCCTCCGTGGTACAGAGCAGTTCCGCGCTGACCACAAAACGGTCAAGGACATAGAAGGCAGAGGCTCCCTTTGTATAGGGGCTGTCGCCCTGCTTTTTCTCGTACAGCAGCACACGGTAATCCGCGCCGTGATGCGTCATGGTCTCTTCCGCATGCACCGCTTGCAGGCTGCGTGTGCGTTCCACCCATTCCTCACAGCTTCGTTTTGCAGCCTCCGCATCCGCGCATCCGTAGAGCAGCAGATAGCATTGTGACGGATAAAGCGTCACAGTCTTGCCTTCCGCATTCACATAGGGGCTGCCTTCCCCGGCGGCGTAGTTCGCATAGAAGGTTTCCTCTCCGGCAAGCACGCCGCTGTTTTGGATTAAATGCATACCGGCGGGATGATCGGAGATGCCCATCAGCGAACCGAGCATCTCCCATTTTTTATTCCACTTGCTGCCGTCGAGCGCCGTCTTCGGATAGTGCGAAAAATCCAGGCGGGTCAGAGCAAACAGCAGCGCAAACACGGCTGCGATCGGAATCAGTAAAGCATAGCGTTTTCCGAGTTGGTTCATGGTTTCATAGCTCCCTTCGTCAGTGCTTGCCAGAGTGCCTCACACGCGTCCGTGTACTTGGCTTCGCGACCTTCCGCAAAGCGGCGCCGTGCGAGATACAGACCGGATACCACTTGCCCGCTGTCTCCCGTGATTTCGGTTCCGAGTACTTCTTCCCGGTAGCTGCCGAGCGAAAGCGCGGAGAGTGCCGGACAATCGCGCCAGTAAAAGCAGTCGGTGAGTGCATCGTCTTTCGTGCGCAGAATATCGTACTGCAATTGAAAGCGCGCGGCATCTTCGAGAAGAAAAAAGTAACTGTCCCGATCCTCGAGATCTGCAAGCAGGGCGACTGAGGCTGCGGTACTTTGTCGGACCGCATCCGCATCTTCCGCGCTGCCGCTGACATATTGAACGAGCCGAACCACCGTGCGCCCGTCCCTGTTTGCATCGGTGGCGAAGGCATCGAAGGCCTGTTCTACGGCGGCAACCGTATCCGTAGGCAGCGGGTGCTCGCCGACGTAGGCGACCTGCATGTCGGGCAAAATTTCGCCGATGTGCAGGGCGCTTTTCAGGATGCCGCCTGCAATGAAGAGCAGGAGCGCCGCAAGCAGAAGCGCCAGCTTGTGATAGTGCCACCAATTTTTAAGCTGCTCGATCTTTGTGAGCCTCCTGGGCTCCTCGGGTGTTACATCCTTGTATTTCCATTCGAGATAGGGACTGCTCATCGTTTACTCCTCTGCGTCCACGGTTGTACCGCCGCTCTCGTAGCGTACCGGAAGATTGATCAGCGCGGAGGTGCGGGAGGAATCGCTCGACAGCAGCACATCGACCGCCATTTGCGCCATCTGTTCAATGGGCTGTACGATGGTGGAGCACACCGGTTTGTCGCTTGCAAAATCGCGGATGCCGTCAAAGCCGATCAGTTGAACATCCTCGGGGACACGGATGCCGCGGTGTTCCAGATGGGTCCGCATCTGGCAGGCGAGCTGGTCGGTGTTGCAGAAAATACCGTCGAATTCCAATTTGCCGTTCACCATATGTGCGTCCAGATATTCATAGAAGAGATTGAGGCCTTTGCTGTCGTGCAGGTGCAGCATTTCAAAGGGCGTGCCGGATGCACTGCAAAAGGCGCCGAAACCTGCCTGGCGTTTATCCGGTTCGCCGACCACGCGAGAGCCGCTTCGCAGAAAAAGCAGGTTTCGGCAGCCCGCTTCCACCAGTTTTTCACCTGCGAGATAACCGCCGCCGAAATTATCCGCCGACACACAGGGAATTGTGGTTCCGAAATAGCGGTCGATGCTGACAAAGGGGAGGCCTTCATCCACCCGCAAGTCCGGGTGATAGGTGAGCGCGATGACGCCGTCCACCTTATTTTGTCGGACCATGTCGATGCAGCGCTGCTCGGCTTGCGGATCAAAATTGGTGACGGCGAGCAGCGCGCGATAGTCTCTGCATGTCAAGGCCACGGTCAAGTGCTCCGCAAGTGCGGAAAAGAAGGGGTGCTGCAACATGGGAAGAATCAGCGCCACCGTCTGTGTCTTATTGGTTTTTAAGCCGCGCGCGTAATCGTTGACTTGGTAACCTAATTTTTGGGCTGCCGCTTCCACCGATAGGCGGTAGCTTTCACCGACCGGAATCTGGTTGAAGACTTTAGACACCGTTCCGAGAGATACGCCGGCTTCTTTTGCCACGTCCTTCATGGTGGGCGCCGTGCCTTTTCTTTTCATAGAGAGTTGTCCTTTCGAGATAATTAATTTCATGAACATTATCTCATAAGTTCATGAAACTTCACATACAAAAAAACGCACAAAAAACGAGCGCCTCTTTTGTGCAATAGGGAAAAGCTTGGAAAGTCGGAGCTTTTCCGTTGACAGAAGGCAGAAGAAGCATCTAGAATCAGGGAGAAGGCTGTGTAACGTTTCACGCAAATCGGAGGAGTAGCACTGCAATTCATCGCAGGCAAAGGATGAAAGCAAGTGAAACGTTATACACAAATGGAAAGGAGGGGCAGCATGGCATCCAAAACATCTGCCGCAGTCAAGGGAGCCGCGGGCGGTAGAAACTTGGGGCGCAGAATCGGGGACTACTGGCAATTATACGCGCTATTGTTGATTCCGGTCGCACTCACACTCGTTTATAAGTATATCCCGATGTACGGCATACAAATTGCGTTCCGGGATTACAAGGCGAGTTCGGGCATTGTGGGCAGTAGATGGGTAGGACTCGACTGGTTCAGGCGCTTTTTCAGCGCACCGACCAGCGGACGTATGATTCGCAACACGGTGCTTCTGAGTTTCTACAGTCTCTTGTGGGGATTTCCGATACCGATTCTGTTATCCCTGTGCATCAATCAATTGCGCTTCCAGAAGTATAAGCGCGCGGTACAAACGGTATTGTACGCGCCGCACTTTATCTCCACTATGGTTGTCTGCGGTATGATTCGCATCTTCTTGAGCCCCTCCGGCGGTTTGATCAATCTCCTGTTGGGGACCAAAACGGATTTTCTCACGATATCCGGCGCCTTCCGCACCATCTATATTGCATCCGGAATTTGGCAGGATGCAGGTTGGGGATGCATCATCTATCTGGCGACGCTCGCAAATGTGGACACAAGTCTCTATGAGGCGGCAAAGGTGGACGGCGCTTCGGTTTTCCAGCGGATTCGGCATATCGACATCCCGGCGCTGCTTCCGATGGCTATCCTGAATCTCATTATGAGTGCGGGTTCGCTGATGAATGTAGGCTTCGAGAAGGTATGGCTCCTGCAGACAGACTTAAACAAGGCGACGAGCGATGTGATTGCCGTCTATGTGTATCAGCAGGGCATAGAAAACGCAAAGTACAGTTATTCCACGGCGGTCGGACTCTTCAATACCGTTGTGAATCTGATTTTGCTTTTTGTCGTGAACCGCATCGCATCGAAGACATCCGATGTGGATTTTGTCTAGGAGGAGGTGCAAAGTGGCAGGAAAAATGAAGCGCTCCAAGACAATGTCGGAGGGAAAAGCGGATCTGGTACTGGTGTTGATTACGGGTTTGGTGATGTTGCTCGTCGCCTATCCCCTGTACTACGTCGTGATTGCATCCTTCTCGAATCCCTATGATGTGTATGCAGGCAAGACCTTCCTCTTGCCGAGCGGCTTTTCTCTGAAGGCATATGCGGCGGTGTTCGCCGACGCGACGACTCTGCGGGGTTACCTGAACTCCGTGAAGTACACGATTATCGGTACGGTCTTTTCGGTCGTGATGCTCTACATCACAGCGTATCCGCTGGCACAGAAGGATTTGCCGGGCCGAAAAGCTCTCAGTATTTTCTTCATCATTACCATGTACTTCGGCGGCGGCCTCGTGCCGACCTACCTGATTGTCAAGAACACCGGCCTGCTCAACAATATGTGGGCGCTGTTTTTACCGGGCGGCGTCGGCGTCGGCAACATGATCATCGTGCGCAATTACTTTCAGAACAGTATCCCGCACGAGCTGATCGAGGCGTCGGAGATAGACGGTTGCTCCAAGCTTCGCACCTTTTTGAGCATCGTGATTCCGCTGTCCATGCCGATTATGGCGGTTATGGTGGTCTTTTGTATGGTTGCCTATTGGAATGACTGGTTCACCGCATTGATTTATCTGACCGATGCCAAGATGCATCCGCTGCCCCTGGTACTGCGGAACATCCTGATTAAATCTTCGGCAAGTGCGTCCCAGGCCTCAACCATTTCAGGCGGCTATGCGGAGCTCAACAAGTTGACGGAGATGTTGAAGTTTTCATCCATTGTGGTAGCAGCGGCACCGATGCTGATGATCTACCCCTTTATTCAGAAGTATTTTGAAAAAGGCTTTATGGCAGGCGCGGTCAAAGGTTGATTTTTCGGAGATGAAATTCACCCGGTATGCCGGGAAAAAACAAAGAACTTAGAGGAGGTTATGAGATGAAAAAGAGAGGGTTTCAAAAGCACGTCGCAGTGCTGATGGGGGCTATGCTGATGACAGCAAGCCTGGCTGCATGCGGCGGCGGAAATAAGAGCGGCGGTAAGCAGGACAGCGGCGAGCCGAAGCTCGGCACCGAGCAGAAGGAGTTCAGTATTCTGGGCGGACAGTCCGCACTGTCTCCGGGCTATGCAAACAACGAGGTCCTGAACAAGCTGCAGGAGAAGGCGGGAATCAAGATTAACTGGAATACGATGAGCGATTCGCTCTCGGAGCAGGTCAACATCCACATTGCCGGCGGCGATTTGCCGGATGCGTTCATGGGAGTGGGATTCACCAACTATGAGCTCTCCAAATACGGTGCGGACGGAACCTTTATCGACTTGACGCCCTACATCACGGCGGAATATATGCCGAATCTGACCAAGGTGTTGGAGGAGCACCCGGAGGTTCGCGCGGCGATTACAATGTATGACGGCCACATTTACGGTCTGCCCTCCGGTGAGCAGATGGGCACTGCCGGCATCGGCAAGGAGAAGGATTACTCCATCTTTACGATTCCGCAGTTCTCCATGATTAACAAGGCGTGGTTGGACGATCTCGGCCTTCCGGTGCCGACGACTCTGGATGAGTTACACACGGCTTTAAAGGCGTTTAAGGATAACGACATGGCACACAAGATGTACGGTGCCGCAGCGGGCAGCACGATTCCGATGTCCACGGGATATGACCAGTGGTGCTGGGGTCAGAATATCTTCTACGCGGGCTTTGGTTTCACAAACTGGCCCAACGATGTTTGTGCCGACCTCGTCCTGATGCCCGACGGCAAGGTCAATTTTGTGAGTGACGATGACGGGTATCGTGAAGCCCTGACCTACTTCCACGACTGGTATGCGGAAGGTCTGATGGACGTGGAGATGTTCTCGCAGTCCGATACCCAGCTCATGAGTAAGTGCCAGCAGGGTTATGTGGGTGTATCGACTTGGTGGTACATTGACGAGCTCATGGGAGATTATGCAAAAGACTATGTGTTCCTGCCGGTGCTGAACGGCCCCTCCGGAACCAACAATGTCACGGTTCGCACAGGTGGCGGAACTTCGAGCGGAAATCTTTCGATTACGAGCAAGTGCGAGAGCCCGATTAACCTCCTCAAGTTTTTCGATCAGTGGTACGACGGCGAGACTGTGATGCAGCTGCAGTACGGCCCGATCGGCGTTTACTTCACCGGTCAGGATGCAAACGGCGTGTGGAATTCGATTACCGAGGCAGAGGCGCGTGCAAAGTTCGGCAAGGGCGCAGGCGAGCTGAAGAGCACCTATGAAGTCGCAGGTCCGAAGCTCATCCTCTCCTCCTACTACAGAGACAACTTCCACATGGAAGACCGTGCGGTTGAGCGTCTCACCGATCTCTACGATGTGTGGATGCCGCAGGTCAAGAACGATACGACCTATCCGATCGACTGTGTCTTTACGGCAGAGGAGCTTGAGACGATCGATCGTTACCGCACCGATTTTGAGAACGTGGTTGCAGAGCAGGAAGGCCTTTGGATTAAGGACGGAGGCCCGACCGATGCGGAGTGGGAAGCTTATAAGAAGAAGCTGGTTGACAGCTGCGGTATGGATGAACTGTTAAAGGTTTACCAGGCAGCGTATGACCGCTACCTTGCGGCAAAGAAATAAGAATGATGAAAAAAGAAAATGCACTGCGCGAGGCGCGTGAATATGAAGCGGTGCATGTGCCCTCTGTCACGGAAGAGGAAAGACCGGCGGTTCATCTGTCCTGCGGAATCGGATGGCTGAACGACCCCAACGGTTTTTCCTCTTACCGAGGAGAGTACCACCTGTTTTATCAGTATTACCCCTATGCGACGCACTGGGGACCGATGCACTGGGGCCATGCAAAAACAAAGGATTTTATCCGCTGGGAGAGACTTCCCGCGGCGCTTGCGCCGGATACGGAAGCGGACGCTGCGGGATGCTTCTCGGGCGGTGCGCTTGCGCTTCCCGACGGCAGGCAGTTACTGGTCTATACGGGCGTTAGGAATAAGAGCACGGAGGATGGTAAGTCCGAGGTGCGCCAGACCCAATGTGTGGCCTTCGGCGACGGTGTGGACTATTATAAGTATGAAAAGAACCCGGTGCTGGATGAACACGATGTGCCGGAAGGCGGAAGTGCGGAAGATTTCCGCGATCCGAAGGTATGGTGTGAGCCGGACGGTACGATTTCCATGGTGGTGGGCAATCGCGCGGCGGACGGAAGCGGCCAAATCCTTTTCTATCAGAGCCGGGACGGTTTGCACTGGGAGTTTGTTTCGATCCTCGCAAAATGCGAAAACGTCTACGGTAAAATGTGGGAGTGCCCGGATTTCTTTGCACTCGGCGATCGTCAGATTTTGATTGTCAGTCCGCAGGAAATGCTGGCGGAGGGCTTGGAGTTTCACCCGGGTGACAATGCAATTATGCTGGTCGGCGCGTTTGACCGGGAGAAAAAGGAGTTTCATCGAAGCTATGCGCGCGCCATCGACTACGGCACGGATTTTTACGCGCCGCAGACTTTGCTGACAGAGGACGGCAGGCGGGTAATGATCGGGTGGATGCAGAATTGGGCGTCCTCCGCTGCTGTGCCCGCGGGGGCGCGTTACTTCGGAGAAATGACGTTGCCGAGAGAGCTGTCTTATCGGAACGGCCGTGTATTACAGCAACCGGTTCGTGAGCTCGAGCGGTATCGCGGAGAGCGTGTCGCCTATGAGAATGTTTCGGTAGAGCGAGAAATCAGCCTTCCGGGCGTCGAAGGACGCGTGCTTGACATGACGGTGCGGGTGCGGCCGGCGGTTGCAGAGCAGCCCTTCCGCTACTTCAAGATTCATGTGGCAAAGGGCGGAGCCTTTTATACGACGATTCGCTACGAGGCAGAGACACAGACGATGCGGGTGGATCGTTTGCACAGCGGTTTTCCGCGGGACATCGTGAACTCGCGTGACTTCCTCATCCAAGCGGACAATCATAGCGTGAAGCTCCGCATTGTTTTGGATAAACACAGTCTGGAGCTCTTCGTGGGAGAGGGAGAACAGGCGGCCGCGTTTAAGCTCTACACGCCGCAGGATGCCCGGGGCATCAGCTTTGAAGCGGAGGGTGCGGCAGCGCTGATCGATGTGGAAAAGTATGAACTGATTGCTCCGCAGGAAGAAAGGAAGGCATGAGATGTCCGAGGTAATTATCAAAAATCTCAAGAAAATCTACGACAATAAGGTCACGGCGGTCCACGATGTCAATCTGCACATCAAGGACAAGGAGTTTATCGTGCTTGTGGGACCTTCCGGTTGCGGCAAGTCGACAACCTTGCGTATGGTCGCAGGCCTGGAGGAAATTTCGGAGGGAGAACTGCTCATTGACGGTAAACTCTGCAATGATGTTGCGGCAAAGGACAGAGATATCGCAATGGTGTTTCAGAACTATGCCCTCTATCCGCACATGTCCGTCTATCAGAATATGGCGTTTGCCTTAAAGCTCAAAAAGACGCCGAAGGATGAAATTGACCGAAAAGTGCGCGAGGTCGCAGAGATTTTGGATATTACCCGCTTCCTCGAGAGAAAGCCGAAGGCGCTGTCGGGCGGTCAGAGACAGCGCGTCGCAATCGGCAGAGCAATGGTGCGCGACCCGAAGGTCTTCTTGATGGATGAGCCGCTTTCCAACCTGGATGCAAAGTTGCGCAATCAGATGAGAGCGGAAATCATTAAACTGCGCAAGCGCATCAATACGACCTTTATGTACGTAACCCACGACCAGACCGAAGCGATGACCCTGGGCGACCGTATCGTGATTATGAAGGACGGCTATGTCAACCAGATCGGAACACCGCAGGAGGTGTTTGCAAAGCCGGTGAATCTCTTTGTAGCCGGTTTCATCGGGATGCCGGTCATGAATTTCTTTGATGACTGCAAGCTCTTGCTGGAGGACGGAATTTATTATGTGGACATTCGCGGCGCGCGTTTCAAAGCGGATGAGTTCCAGCAAAAGGCATTAAAGCAGAACGGACAGCAGCCCTGCGATATCATTGTGGGCATACGTCCGCAGCACATCACCGTCGGTGAGGGAGAGCTGGAAGCGAAAATCGAGGTCAGCGAGATGCTCGGTACGGAGGCAAACCTTCATACGGTGAGCGGAAATGATGAAGTGGTCATGGTGATTCCGACCATGGATCTCAATGTGGATGTTTCGATGGGACAGACGATACGCTTTACCACGCAGCCTCGTCTCATGCAATTATTTGAAAAGGGGAGCGGCAACAATCTGATCTGGTATGACAGGGAGACGGCGGAAAATCACGCGCCTGTCTGCAAGAATTACGCGTTTTAAGTTGCCGGCAACGCATGAGTGAACAAGCCTATCGTGACGCGTTAAAACGCGGGCAAAAAACGGTACATGCGCAGATGTCACACGGCGTGTACCCCTACCTGCCTGCCTTGGAGGATATGCTTGGCAAGAGCGTATCCTCACGCGGAACGGATATCGGGACCTTCTATATTCCGACGGAATGGATTGTCGGAACTTACACACGCGGACGCGCCGATGCGTTCGCGTGTGATTTTATGCCCCTCTTGCCGGAGCAGTCAGAGTTTGCCTACAAGTGGAAGCAGCTTTACCGGTCGCACTTGGAAGAAGGAATCCGTGATCCGGTGAAGGTGGTTTCCTATTTAAACCGCTACTATGTGGTAGAAGGCAACAAGCGGGTCAGCATTTTGAAATTTCTGGATGCGCCGGAGATTGCCGCCCACATTATCCGCATCATGCCGGAACTTGAAGAAGAAGAAGACGAGATGACGCGGCAGCTGGAGCTGATATCCTTTCAGCGCGACAGCGGTATTTATTATCTTGAGTTTTCCAAGACGGGCAGCGCGCAAACGTTCTCGCTGCTCGCGGGAAAGGAACCGAAGGAGCGCTGGGATGAAGAGGAGCGCCGCGCGATGCACGGCGCCTACGACTGGTTTTGCAAGGCTTACGAGGCACTCGGCGGGAAGCGGCTCGGCATTACGGTCGGCGATGCGATGCTGGTATTTTTGCGTGTTTACGGCTACGAAATGCTGCGGAGCGCTTCCTTGCAGGAATTGAAAAATGCCCTCCGAAGTATCTGGGAGGAGCTGTGCCTGCTTGAGGAGGAGGAGCCTGTCGAGGTGCTGCTCAATCCGACGGAAGAGCAAAAGCCCGGTCTTCTGGAGCGCGTGTTCGGATCGGTGCCGCGGGGAAAGCTGAAGGTTGCCTTTATCTATGACCGCAACCCGGCGACTTCGGGCTGGACCCTCGGGCACGAGCTTGGCAGGCGCTATGTCTCCAGAATTTTGGAAAGCAGCATTGAGACCTCGGTCTATCCGGATGCCGTTCGAAACGGGGAGGAGGAAACCCTCACCCGGGCAATCGAAGACGGCAACAGCGTTCTTTTTACCACCTCGGCACTGTTGATGCCGGCAAGCCTGAAGCTTGCGGCAGCGCACCCGGAGCTCATGATCTGGAACTGCTCGCTCAAGCAATCCCATCGACTTGTGAGGACCTACTACGCCAGAATGTATGAGGCAAAATTCATCATCGGTGCCATCGCGGGGGCCCTTGCAGGCACGGAGCAGATCGGCTACATTGCCGATTTCCCGCTGTTCGGACAGGTGGCGGGGGTCAACGCTTTCGCGCTCGGCGCGGAGATGGTGAATCCGTCGGTACAGGTGCGGCTTGAGTGGTCCGGCACAGCCCATGTACAGGAGGCGCGGAAGAAGCTGCGGGATGAGGGCATAAGCCTGATTTCAGCGCAGGATATGGCAAAGCTCACCGATTGGCACGGCGCGAGCTTCGGCTTGGCGCGCTTTGAGGCGCAGGACAGTGTCAATCTGGCAATGCCGGTCTGGGACTGGGGAGTTTTCTACGAGACCCTGCTGCGGCGCATTCTGTCGGGGCAGGAGCGCGCGGAATATGAAAAGAGCCATAAGGCCTTGAACTATTACTACGGTATGTCGGCGGGCGTGGTGTCCCTGCAGCTTTCGGATGTCTTGCCGGAGGCGGTCAAGCGCCTTTCGCGCATCCTCGAGAAGAGCGTTCGGGAAGGCATTTGCGATCCCTTCCGGGGAAAGGTGACAGCGCAGGACGGCAGCATCATTGCCGATGCACACAGTTCCCCCGAGCTGTCGGAAATCATAGAGAAGAACACCCTAGTTTCCAATGTCATCGGCGAGATTCCGCCGCCGGAAGCCTTCGGAGAAGGCGCGCGGGCTGTGCTTGAGACGGCGGGGGGAAGCGGCCTATGAGGATACTTGCGGTATCCGATACGGAGGCGGATCGCTTTTATACCTACTATACGCCGGGGCGACTTGACAGTTACGACCTGATTATTTCCTGCGGCGATTTGAGGCGGGAATATCTTGAGTTTCTGGTAACCTTCGCGCGTTGTCCCCTGCTCTATGTGCACGGGAATCATGATGAAGCGCTGGAAAAGCAAGCGCCGGAGGGATGTATTTGTATCGACGGAAAGCTCTACGTCCACGAGGGCATACGCATCCTGGGGCTGGGCGGTTCGTTTCGCTATAAGCCCGGTCCCTTCCAATACAACGAGGCGCAGATGCGCGGGCGCATCCTGCGCCTGGCCCCTTCGTTGCTTCGGCAGCGCGGTTTTGATATCTTAGTGTCGCATGCGCCGGCTTACGGAATCGGAGACCTTCCGACCCGCGCACATCGGGGCTTTGAGAGTTTTAACCGGCTGCTGGACAAGTATCACCCGCGGCTCTTTCTGCACGGGCATGTTCACCGCAATTACGGTCCCCAAATTCCTCAGAAAAGAGCGTATAACGACACATTAATTGTAAACGCTTACGGATACTGCGAGCTGGAACTGTGAAATCCGAAGGCAGAGCAGAATCACATAATTCAGAGGCGGCTTCCGAGACCATACGGAAGCCGCTTTCGTTTGCAAGGCCAAAAGCAAGCGGACAGGACTTGCCGTCCTCTGGTAAGATAGAAGAGATGAACGAAACGCGCGCTTCGGAGGAAGTAAGAACAGCGCTGTACTCCGTTCTGTCGGGCAAGAAACAAAAGGGGGGCAGGATGCATTTTTACATCACCGGCGACACACACGGAAACTTTTCGCGCATTGCGGCATTTTGCCGTACACAGCACACAACGCGGGAAGATGTGCTGATTATTCTTGGGGATGTCGGTCTCAACTATTTCCTGGACGAGAGAGATAAGCGGCTCAAGGAGAAGGTGGCGGCGCTTGACATCACCCTCTTTTGCATTCACGGAAACCACGAGGCGAGACCGTGGGAGGCGGAGGGCTATGAAGAGAAGCTGTGGATGGGCGCGCGCGTATATGCAGAACCCGACTATCCGAATCTGCTCTTTGCAAAGGACGGGGAAATCTATACAATGCGCGGAAAGCGTGTCCTCGCGATCGGCGGCGCTTACTCCGTAGACAAGGAATATCGGCTGAGCTACGGCTACCGTTGGTTTGAGAGCGAGCAGCCGAGCGAGGAAATCAAGGCCTATACGGAGGGGCAGCTCAAGGCGGCAGATTGGCGTGTCGACTATGTCCTTTCGCACACGGTGCCGCTTGACTTTGAGCCTGTGTGGAGCTTTCTTCCCGGCCTCGATCAATCGAAGGTCGATAAGCGCACGGAACAGTGGTTACAGACGCTTCACGACAGACTGGACATACGCGAGGGCTGGTACGCGGGGCATTATCACTGTTGTTGTGAGGGAAACGGGATCTGCATCCTGTTTGAAGACTACGGGGAAATCTGCCGCGAAGAGGAAACTTCGGCAGAGGGAGGCATGCCTACGGAGGGGATACTATGAATATTCAAGAAGAACTCTTTGCGCTTCGGGACGAGGGATATGCGGCATTTCAACAAAAGTTAATACCGGATGTTCCCGCGGAGCGCGTCATCGGCGTCCGGGTGCCGGAACTCAGGAAGCTCGCAAAGCAGGTTTCCAAAGACCCCTCCCGCGCGGCCTTTTTGGAAGAACTGCCGCATGCCTATTACGATGAAGACCTGCTCCACGCCCTCCTCATTGCGGAGGAGAAGGACTTTGCGCGCTGCCTGGAAGAGACCGAGGCCTTTCTGCCCTTCATAGACAACTGGGCGGTCTGCGATATTTTTTCGCCCAAGGTTTTTGCAAAGCACAAAGAGGAGCTGTTACAGCGCATCCGTATCTGGGCAAAATCAGAAAAAACCTATATCTGCCGCTTCGGAATCGGGATGCTGATGCAGCATTTTCTGGATGCGGATTTTGATGCCGCATATTTGGAAATTCCGGCGGCAGTGCAATCCGAGGAATATTATGTGAACATGATGCTCGCCTGGTTCTTCGCGACAGCGCTCGCGAAGCAGTGGGAGGCAACCATCCCTTATCTGGAAAACAAGCGGCTTGCGCGGTGGACACACAATAAGACAATACAGAAGGCGCGGGAGAGCTACCGCATTAGCGCAGAGCAGAAAGAGTACCTGAAAAGCTTGAAGTGCTGACTTGCTTCTCCTATCAAAAGGAATTTCATGGCGCCCTCTTCCGGGATGAGGAAGTGGCCTTCGTCTATGTCTACGAAAAGCCGGTGGACACGGAGGCTCTCAAGCTACAGCCCGAAGAGCTGGAGAGCGTGCTCTGGCAGGATTACGAGGCGGTCGCGAAGACCGTAGCGCAGCGGAATCCCGCTTACTGTGTGCCGCGCGGCAGACTTTTGCCGGTCGGAAAGTATCTGAAATATGGTAAACTGATTTCTGTGGAAAGTTGAAATTTTTACCTTGTGCATCACAGAAATGTGAGAGAGGAGTCCCTATGTTGGCAAACGGAACCAAAGCACCCGATTTTACCCTGCCGGATCAGAACGGGCAGCCGAGAAAACTCTCCGAGTATCTCGGGCAGCGTGTGATTCTCTATTTTTATCCGCGGGATATGACGGCCGGCTGCACGAAGCAGGCCTGCGCGTTTGCGGAGTTGTATCCGCAGTTTCGCGAGAAAGGCGCGGCAGTGCTCGGCATCAGCAAGGACAGTGTTGCCTCGCACAAGAAGTTTGAGGAAAAGTACGGGTTGCCGTTTGTGCTGCTCTCGGACCCCGAGAAGGCGGTAATTCAGGCCTATGATGTCTGGAAAGAAAAGAAGATGTACGGCAAGGTCTCAATGGGTGTGGTGCGGACCACCTATTTAATCGACGAGCAGGGCATCATCGTGAAAGGTTTTGAAAAGGTGAAACCCGCCGAAAATCCGGCGGATATGCTCGGAGAACTCGCATGAAAATACTCATCTCCCCGGCGAAAAAGATGCGCGTGCAGCGAGACAGCATTGCGCCTCGACATCTGCCGCAATATCTTTCGGAGACCGAGGAACTGCTCGCCTGGCTCAGGGCGCGCTCGTATCCGGAGCTGAAGGCGCTCTGGGGCTGCAATGACAAGCTGACCGCGGAAAATTTTGCCCGCCTCGCGGAGATGGCGCTCCGGGACGCGGACACGCCCGCGCTGCTCGCCTATGAGGGTATTCAGTACCAATACATGGCGCCGGAAGTGCTCGAAGAAGCGGCGCTCGCCTATCTGGAGGAGAGACTTTGCATTCTGTCCGGCTTTTACGGTGTGTTGCGGCCGATGGACGCCGTGCTGCCCTATCGCCTGGAAATGCAGGCCAAGGCAGCCGTCGTGGGACACAAAAACCTCTATGCTTTCTGGGGCGACAAGCTGTATCGCGCCGTGCGGGATGAGAGCGGCGTCATCATCAACCTCGCCTCGAAGGAGTATTCGAAAGCGGTAGAAGCGCATTTACAGCCGGAGGACCGCTTCATCACCTGCGTATTCGGCGAACTTATAGGTGGTAAGGTCGTGCAGAAGGGGGTCTATGCGAAGATGGCGCGCGGGGAGATGGTGCGCTATCTCGCAGAGACAGGCGTGGAGCAACCGGAGGAACTGAAAGGCTTTTCGCAGAGCGGCTATGCTTTCCGGGAGGAACTTTCCACCGATACAAGTTATGTTTTTGCGCGGAAACCCGGGACTTACGAGGACATTTGATTCTGGGCAGCGTACCCAAGGCTCTGTAAAAGGGTGAGAAAAGCGCTCGGTGAGAGAAGAAGCAGCGAGTCGGTAAGTTAGGAGAGAGATTAGGGGACAGGAGGAGAGAGACATGCATGGGAATACAGAAGAGACCTGGTTCTTACTCTGGATGGCGGCACTGAGTTTTATCAGCTTTTTGCTCTTTGATCTGGACAAGCGGAGAGCAGTGCGCGGTGCCTGGCGCATTCCCGAGCGGACGCTCCTACTCAGCGCCTTCCTCGGCGGCGCGCCGGGCGCGCTCCTTGGCATGAATTTCTTTCGGCATAAGACGCAAAAGCTGAAGTTTCGCATTTTGGTGCCGCTTGCCCTCTTGCTCTGGGGCTGGATTGCGTATCAAGTGTTTATGTAAAAGATGAGGACAGCACATGCGTGCGGTCCTCATCTTTTATGCTGTATTCGCCTCAGAAGCTGATGTCCGTAGGCTTTAACTTATCCGCTTCTGTGATGGGGCGGAGTACTTTGCAGGGGACACCCGCCGTAGACGGTCACATTGGTCCCGATCCGGACGCGGTCCTCGATTGTAATCGGCGCGGAAGAACCGATGCCCTCTGCCCGCTGTGACGGATCGATTGCATGCCCCGAGCAGCAAGACACACGCCCGGGGCAATAAAGACGCCGGCGCCGATATGTACCGGCGAGGTATCAAGAATCACACAGTTGTAGTTCAGAAAGGCAAGGCCATGTGTGTGAATGTTAAAGCCGTAGTCGCAGTGAAAGGAGGGCTCAATAAAGGTCTGCGGATTATAGCTGCCAAACAACTGCTGTAGGATGGCCCGGCGCCTTTCTTCTTCCCGGGGCGCGGTCTGATTGTATTCCCGGCAAAGCTGTTTTGCCTTGTCCTGCAGATGCGCGGGTGCGCCTTCGTAGCTGTTGTGATAGGGCTGCATAGATTGCATGCGTTCTAACGGCGTCACAGAGAGCTCCCTTCAGGGCTTGTTTCGCACAGTACGGTATACCCCCGATCGTTCACCAGGACGGCTTCGTGATTGTTGAGCGGAATCAGCTTCAATGAATTTCGGTAGCGTTCCAGGGTTTCACGGGAGCTTGTCTCGAAGGGAAATTCTCCCAAATGCGGAAGAACGGAGTGGTCAAATACAGACAGGGCCGAATAATCCGTGAGGTCGGGCGCAAGGGTTTTGTCGTCCATAATTTGATTGTATTCAATATCGGGTGCGGCGATGATTGCGCCTGCGGATTCGCCGATATAGAACATGCCCTCCCGGATGCGGCGCGCGAGAAGCTCTGTGAGATGCTTCTTTTTTAACTCCTGCAAGAGATAAAAGGTATTGCCGCCGGATATGCAGACACAGGCTGC